>Ga0156182_147_pt1 | contig 157218 bp, 147 predicted proteins | sample RifCSPlowO2_12_FD_107835 | JGI IMG/M metagenome (GOLD analysis project Ga0156182, IMG submission 107835) | Candidatus Melainabacteria bacterium RIFCSPLOWO2_12_FULL_35_11
CAAATACTGCTTTAAATTGAGTATCGTATTTTCTTTCCATTTCTTCTATTTTCTTTTTTAAGTCACGATTACCCTCAATCATTTCTCTAAGTTTAGTGAAAGCTCTTATAATTTGAATATTGACCATAATTGCCCTTTTACTATTTAAAACACTAGAAAGCATAGCTACTCCTTGCTCAGTAAAGGCATAAGGGAAATGCCCTCCTAGGCTTTGTTTTGAAGGTATCACGTTTTGTGATACCATGCTTTCTACTTCTTTATTTGTAAGTTGAAACATAAAATCGCCAGGGAAGCGCTCTTTGTTTCTTTTAACTTGTTGTCTTAAAGCTATAGGTTTAACTTTATAAAGTTCAGCTAAATCCTTATCAAGCATGACTTTCTTCCCACGAATAAGAAATATTCTTGTTTCAATAGTCTCTATAGATATTAGTGCTGTACTCATATTAAATTCTGTCCTTCACGTTCTTTGTTTGAGGTCACAATTTGTGACCTCAAAAGTTTATATTCTATTAATGATAAAGATTTTACTTTCTATTTTTTCTATCGGAATTAAATTTGCCATGCAGAGATTGAATCATAACTAACCAATATCATGATTAAGATGTAACCTACAGTTACAGTTTTATAACGGATGTAACTCTGAGTTACATAAAGAGTTGTAGATAGTACATACCAAGTAATTGCAGAAAAACCAAGAGTAAATCTTAAAACTTATGAAAGATTTCCAGATGGAAGATTTGGACATTGTGGAAGATTAGGTTCTTTCTTCGGATACAAGTTTCATGGTGTTCTGGACCCTCTAACCAAGATATTTCCAGAGTGGTCATACGTTAGTGGTAATCATCATGATGTAGTTATGCTTCCAAACTTAAATCGTGGTTCACCAGACTTAAAATACATTGGTGACTTAGGTTATAGAGGAGCAAAAAATTATGTTACACAGGGAGTAAAAATAGTAGGAGGTGGTGAGAGGTTATTAATTGAATCAGAGTTTAATGTGATGCAGGAACACATGGCTAATCGTTATGTCAGAAATTACAAATCAATCTTTAGCAAGCTTGAGATGAGAGCTACTCATCTTGCTCATACATTCTCAAAGTGGCTTAAGCTGCTTTTAAATCTAATTTTTCACAGGTCGTTCTGGAGCAAGCTCTCGAGTTTTTCGCTCGGGCGCAATAAAAAAAGAAGGAATACCTGATGTATACGGATTTATACCAATTTACCCAATCTTTATTACATTTTTACTTTTTTACAAATAAGGGCAGGTTATAATTAACTTGTTTCAGTAAAAGTATTAATAAAAACATGGATAGCAATACCAAAAGTGAAGTGATTATGAAGAATAATCACCAAACGTTGTGGAGAAATGGTTTAGGAACCTGTGGAAGCACAGAAGCCGGCAGACTGGAGCACGCATGGAAAGAAGCTTGCGGCGTATTTGGCATAATGGCACCTGGAGAAGATACTGCCAGATTGACTTTTTTTGCATTGTATGCCCTGCAACACCGTGGACAGGAGAGTTGTGGGATAGCTACATTTTTAAATAACAATGTCTTTTTGCATAAAGATATTGGTTTGGTTAGTCAGGTTTTTAACGAAGAAATTCTTGCAAAGCTACAAGGTGATATTGCTGTAGGACATACCAGATATTCAACTACCGGTTCAAACAATATTTGTAATGCTCAGCCTATCTTAGTTACATACAAAAATTTAAAGATAGTTCTTGCGCATAACGGAAATCTGGTTAATGCTACAGAACTTAGAAACTATTTAATCTCCAGGGGTTATAAATTTGAATCTACAACCGACAGTGAAGTAATGGCAAAGTTGATAGTTCTTGAATTGGATAATAAAAATGATTTACAGTTAGCTGTAAAAGAAGCTTTTAAAAAATGCAAAGGAGCATATTCGGTAGTTTTAGGCACAAAGGACAGTCTGGTAGCAGTAAGAGATCCGGATGGTGTAAGGCCTCTTTGTATTGGTACTACACTGAAAGGTCATCATGTTATTGCTTCTGAAAGCTGTGCCCTGGATATTATCGGTGCAACTTATAAAAGAGAGGTTGCACCGGGCGAAATGATTTTTATAACCAAAGAGCAAAAATTGGATTCAGATTTATTTGTCTCTGAAATAAAACCACATCACTGCATTTTTGAACTTATATATTTTTCAAGACCAGACAGTACATTTAAAGGCTTAAGCATTTATCATTTCAGAAAAGAGCTTGGCAGGCAATTAGCCAGGGAAGCGCCGGTTAATGCAGATTATGTAATTTCAGTACCTGACTCCGGAACCCCTGCTGCAATTGGTTTTGCAGAAGAGTTAAAGCTGCCGTTTTCAGAAGGATTAATTAAAAACAGATATGTAGGCAGGACATTTATTCAGCCATCTCAGATGTTAAGGGAACTTGGAATCAGGTTAAAATTAAATCCATTGAGAGATATTATTGCCGGTAAAAAAATAGTAGTCGTAGATGATTCTATCGTCAGGGGAAACACTTCCAGAAAGATAGTCAAACTCTTACGGGATTCAGGTGCCAAAGAAATCCATATGAGAATTAGTTCTCCACCTGTTCAGTGGCCGTGTTTTTATGGTATAGATATTGATTCGCGAGAGCAGCTCATAGCAGCTAAAACAAATTCAGCAGAAGGGATTGCAAGATATATTGAGGCTGATACATTAAAATATATAAGCCATGAAGGAATGATAAAGTCAACAGGATTGTCTCAGGAAACTTTTTGTACAGCCTGTTTTAGTGGCAAATATCCGATTGAAATACCAAAAGAGCTTGAAGGTGCAAAATTCAGATATGAGAAAATCAGCACTAAGGGATAAGAGACATACCGGTGATGTGTCTTGTTTTGGAAGTAAAAATGAATGATGTAAATAAAAACGGAAAAGAAATGCGATCTTACAGAACAGTAAGATCAATAAAAAGTTTAAAATTAAAAAAAGATACAAAGATAAACCGTGTGCATGTACTTTTAGATCTTTATGAATGTGATGATAAAGCTCTTGGTAAAGCAAGTTTATTAGAACAAAAAGTAAAAAAAGTTTTTACTCAGTTTGAGCTTGAACCTAAGATTCAAACCTTTTATCAGTTTCAGCCGTTCGGTGTAACAGCTATTGTCTGTGCAGACGGTTTAAGCTTTACCATTCATACATGGCCTGAATATAAATCTGCTGCTATTGATCTCTATTCATTTAACACCAGAAGAACTGCCACTCAAATTTGTGACCAGCTAAAGACTCTGTTTAAATCTGCCGAGTATGAGATGAAGGTGAGAAGAAGATAGAATAAGAAATCTTATGTTTTACGAATCTATTCTTAGAAAACTTAGTGAAGCTCAGATAAAGTATTTAGTAATAGGTGGAGTAGCAATCAATTTTCATGGCTATAAAAGACCAACTCATGACTTAGATATTTTTATTTTGCTCGATAATGAAAATATAAATAAGTTTGCATCTGTAATGCGAGAGTTACATTTTAAACCAAGAGTTCCTGTTGAGATTGAAGAAATAGCGGATAAGACAAAAAGAGAAAAGTGGATTAGTGAAAAAAACATGAAAGTATTCTCTTTGTATAATACAGATAATGAAATCGATATAATTGATGTAATGATTATTGACTATTTAAATTTTGAAGAAGCTTACAGAAATAGAAAAATCATTAACATTAAAGATTTTAAGGTACCTCTTGCTTCAATACCTGATCTGATTAAGCTAAAACAAGTTGCTGGAAGACCACGTGATTTAATAGATATTAAGGTTTTATCGGAAATGGAGGATATTACTTATGAAAACTGAATCAGATGATAACGACTTTATTAATATAGAGCACTTAAAAAAATATATGACTTTATCCCCGGAAAAAAAATTAGAAATCTTGGAAGAAATGAGAGACTTTTTTTGGGTATCTATGCCGGAAGAATCAAAAAAGGTCTGGGAAAAGCTTAAGGAAAAGGGCTGGTAGTTTTAAATCAGTATCCTTCATACCTCTTCAAAGCCAGAACAGTATTATGCCCACCAAATCCCAGCGAAGAAACTAATCCTATATTTATTTTTTGCTCTCTTGCTTTATTTGGAACATAGTCTAAATCACAGTCAGGGTCAGGGGTTTGATAGTTAATAGTAGGAGTAATTATTCCGTTTTGAATGGTAAGTGCACATGCTGCTGTGCCTGCAGGGCCCGCTGCACCGATTAAATGCCCTGTCATTGATTTAGAGCTGGTTATTGCCAGTTTTTTAACATGATCTCCAAAAACTCTTTTAATAGCCACGGTTTCTCTGGCATCATTTAGTGGTGTAGATGTTCCATGTGCATGAATATAATTTACATCTTCTGGTTTTATCTGGGCATCTTTTAGTGTTTCTGTCATGGCTCTGGCTGCGCCATCACCGGTCTCGTGCGGGGCTGTTATGTGTGATGCGTCACATGTTCCTGCTCCACCAAGAACTTCAGCATAAATTTTTGCACCACGGGCTTTAGCATGTTCAAGTTCTTCAAATACACAAACTACAGAGCCTTCACCCATTATAAATCCATCCCGTTCTTTGCTGAAGGGACATGAAGCTGCTTCAGGAGGACAGTCTCTTTTTGAAAGAGCTCCCATATTACTGAATGAGGCCATGCTTAACGGGTGGATAGTAGCTTCTGTTCCTCCGGTAATTACTACATCAGCTTTGTTTAGTCTAATCCAGTTTAGAGCATCGAGCATTGAGTCAAGTCCACTGGCACATGCTGTCGAATCGTTTTTTGCCCTGCCTTTTAGTCCCCATAAAATTCCAATATATCCTGACGGGGCATTTGGCATTAAACGAATTATTGATCTGACCCCGATTTTTTTTTGACCGCCTGCAAGGAGTGCAATTTGATCTGCACAGGTGGTTTGAATCCCTCCTATTCCTGTACCTACGAAAGTAGAAACCCGTTCAGTGTTTAGCTTTGAGAAGTCTATTAAAGAATCGTCTATTGCCAGCTTCGCAGCAACAACTGCAAACTGTGTGACTTTGTCCGTATCTTTATTTAGAGTTTTTAAAAGTCTTTGATCTGTAAAATATTTTTCAAGAGAAAAGTCTTTAACTTCTCCGGCAATTTTTACATCAATTACCTGCCATTCAGGGCTTTCAAAATCCTTGATTTTGGCAATACCACTTCTGCCAAGTTTCAGATTTTCCCAGAACAGATCTTTCCCTGTGCCTACAGGTGTAACAGGACCAATACCAGTAATTACAACACGTCGCTTCTGCATAACTTTTATATTATACAAGACATCAAGACAGATCTTTGCAATAAATATTCTTTTTAAAATTCCAGGATAACGTTATTTTTTTACTGGTTTACCGGTCAAACTTTCAAACAAATCTGGTTTCTTTGAAAGGTTATCTATACCGTGATGCAATGCATAAAGTACTGCCTGTGTTCTGTCATTTACATTTAGCTTGGTAAAGATATTGTTTATATGTGTTTTAACTGTAGACTCACTGATAAATAAAAGGTTTGAAATCTGCTTGTAGTTAATCCCCTGTGTTAAAGAATGTAAAACCTCAAGTTCTCTGTCAGTAAGTGAATTCAATAAACCATTGTCAAATTTTGTTTCAACCTGTTGCTTTTGCAGGGAAGATTTTAATACATTTGTTGCTAACCCGCATAAAAACATTTGCCCCTTTGACAACTGCTTGATTGCAGTTTCCAGAGAATCATTCAGACACTCTGTATAAATAATCGCATCGGTATTTGCAATTATACAACTTAAAATTTTATTTGCGTCGTCTTTATTTACTGTTAAAATAATTTTTGTTTTTGGAGAAGATTTTTTTACCCTTGTAATTACTTCAAGAGTATCAATCACACCTGGTAAAGAAGAAGAAAGGAATAAGTAGTCTGGTTTATGTGCATCAACTTCAAAGAGAACACTTTCTTTTGTATTAATTAACGTTTTATTTATAGTCTGTAACCTATTTTTTATTAATAACCCTAATAAATTTTGATTGTTTAAAAACAAGCCGGATGTCAGTAGGGCTGTACTTAAGTTTTGTTCTTGCATAAAATCTCCTTCATAAAATTCTCATCTCTTATTGTTTTGAACAATTCAAAGGGGTTGCTATCAGGGACAGCCCCAAAATGAAACATATTATGATTAAATGTTGTTAAGATTGGATAAAGTGTGGGGCTTTGAATATTAGATTTTTTAAATCTTCGTACAATTTAAAGCTGGTTATAGTTTTAACTTTTCTTTCAAATATTGCTTTAGGTGCTGGTTTTAACAGTTCTGAGGGTGAGCTTAAGGTTAAGGTATATTATACTGAAAATCCAAACCAGGCTGATTTTTTTAGTAACAATGAATTTGATAAATATAGTGAATTTGGTCTATATGAAACACTGGATGGTTTTTGGAGTGGAAATTATACTTTAGATCAAAAATCTATCTTTTGGACAAATCCTTCTTTAGATAACAGTTATATTTATAATTCTGTAGATTTTGGCCCATACACTATAGGGATAAAATTTGGTTTGGTTGAGAAAACCACCTTATCCGGATTAGAGATAATTCAAAAAGACGTAAAATACAGTTTTGTGAATTTTGACCTGGCAAATGATAAACAAATAAATTATTGGACAAATGCTAAAAGTAAGGGTTGGTTTCAGGTGATAAGGGGAAAAATATTCAGGGTAAGTGAAAACCAGCTCTTTACAGTTTTTCAGACAACTGTATATGAAAACAAGATTCCTATTTACGCATTTAAAGGAGAGGCTGTTTTAAGCAAGAGTGGTAAGTGACAAGTAGGTTATAATAAATAACTCATGAGTCGCACTCAAGAAGGAGAGTAAATAAAAAAATAATATGATTGATAAAATATCAGAGTTCGAAAAACTTTTAAAGGAAGGAAAATACGACAGTAAAGTTAACCAGGGAGATATTGTTAAAGGCAAAATTATTCATTTGGAAAAGGACGGGGCCTTAGTTGATATAGGTGGAAAGACAGAGGCATTTTTACCATATAAAGAATTATCTTATAAATCAAAAAAAGTAAAAATTGAGGATCTGGTAAAAATCGGAGAAGAGCATGAGTTTTTTGTTCTTAGGGATGAAAATGAAGATGAACAAGTAATAGTCTCCATTAAAAAAGTAAATCAGGCACAGGGCTGGAATAAACTTGAGGAAGCCAGGAGAGCAAATGAAAGCCTAAGCGGGACAGTTGTTTCAGTTGTTAAAGGCGGGATTATACTTGATTTGTTCGGAATAAGGGGGTTTATTCCAACCAGTCAGTTAAGAATTAAAAATATACAACATGACAGTTTGCTTAATACAGAGTTAAGTATAAAAATTCTTGAAATTGATCAGAAAAAAAATAAGCTTATTCTTTCTCAGAAGCAGGCCCTGCAGGATGAAAAAGCTGACCTGCGTGAAAGGACTATGCAAAATCTTGAACCTGGACAAAAAGTTACAGGTGAAGTGGTTAGAGTAACTGATTTTGGTGCTTTCGTTGATCTTGGTGGCATTGATGGACTTCTGCCAATTTCAGAATTTTCCTGGCAAAGAGTTACAAATCCTCAGGAAATTTTAAAAGTCGGTCAACAGATCGAACTGATAGTATTAAAAATTGATAGAGAGACAAGCAGGATAAGCCTTAGTTTAAAAAGAATGAATAATGATCCCTGGAATGAATTAGAAGGTAAAGTAAAAGAAAATGAACTTATTAAAGGGACAGTCAGTAAAGTTGCAAATTTTGGTGCCTTTATAGAAGTGTATCCAGGGGTTGAAGGGCTTCTTCCAAGATCAGAAATCACCAGTGAAACAGAGAATCCAAGGATTGAAGATTATTTATCTGCCGGACAGGAAGTCCAGGTTTTTGTAAAGCGATTTGCTCCAAATGAACACAGGCTTAGTTTAAGTCTTAAAGAGGTTAAAGAAAAGGTGTCGTCCTGATTAGGTTCCTTTAATGCAGCTTACAGATGAAAGAGATTTTGTAGTACGCAGGTGGTCAAATCTCTATGAATTAGACTGGTTTATTTTAGCTCCTGTTTTCTTTTTAGTTACATTTGGACTCTTTTTACTTAAGAGTGCAGAAGGTGGAGCTTACTTTACCAGGCAGCTCCTTTTTTTACTGCCAGCGTTTCTTTTAGGCTTTAGTACATTATTTATTCGTATTCATTTTTGGAAATCAGTTTCTTTATGGGTGTATCTGATTAATATTTTTTTACTGTTAGCTGTCTTAGTAATGGGCAGTTCAGCGCTTGGTGCTCAAAGATGGATAAACCTCGGATTTGTTAAAATCCAGCCATCCGAAATTTCAAAAATCGCAATAATAATTACTTTAGCAGCCTGGTTTTCAAAACACCAGGTAAAAAATTATTTTGATATTTTAATTTCCGGCCTTATAACTTTTATTCCTTTTATACTTATATTTAAGCAACCTGATTTAGGAACATCGCTGACATTTGTAGCTATTTATCTTGGAATGGCCTTCTGGGCAGGAGCTAAAATCACACATTTACTTGTGGTTGTATCACCAGTATTAAGTTTGATTTTTAATGCAATTGGCTCGATTGTATTTAGCTTTGGTACTGTTCAAATAAATAATAAAATAATTGAAATCACCATTACCCAATATTTCATTTTATTTTTAGTATTTTTATTAGTTTGGCTTGTAATTAACTATAAACCATGGAAATCCCCATGGACAGTTTTATTATTATTTCTTTTAATGATTTTTAATTTTTCAATTGGATTTATTCGTCCAATTCTCTGGAGTCTTTTACAACCATATCAACAGTGCAGATTAACCATCTTTTTAAATCCAGAGAGCGATCCTCTTGGAGCTGGTTATCATATAATTCAAAGTCTGTTAGCAATTGGAAACGGTGGGTTTTTTGGATATGGCTGGCAGCATGGAAGATTAACTAAAGGGCACTATGTACCTGCACAGCATACCGACTTTGTGTTTTCAATTTGCGGAGAAGAGTTTGGGTTTATTGGTTCTGTGCTTGTGCTTTGCATGTTTGCAATAATCTTGTGTAGAGCATTGTACATTGCAAAAAATTCAAACCATCAGTTTGCCAGTTTACTTTCTGTTGGAATTTTTTCATATTTTGCCTTTCACATATTTATAAATATTGGAATGTCGATCGGGATTATGCCTATAACAGGGGTCCCGTTAATTTTACTTAGCTATGGCGGGACAGCATTGTTTGTTAATTTATTTTCAGTGTTTATTCTTTTATCAGTTTCATGGAGAACCTTGCCGAGGAAGATATTCTAAAAATGTAGAATATGGAATGACAAATGTAGAATGTAGAGTGTGGAGCGTGAAATAAGGGTAAAATATAAGCATGTCACCCGGAAAAAACAAAAAAAAAGAAAAACAAACTATCAGTGAAAGCCCTCTTCCAAACCCGGCTTTACGTACCAGAAAAAGAGTAGTTCTTGATTTCCCGCCATCACAACTTCAGACACCTGTTACTTATATACTGGCTAAGGAGTATGACATAGCAAGTAACATTTTGAGAGCAGAAATCACTCCGGAAGAAAGCGGAAAATTAGTTATGGAAATGGACGGGTTACCGGAAAATCTGGAAAAAGCAATTCAAAGAATTAAAGATTCAGGCATTGAAGTTACTGAAATAGCCAGAAAAGTAATCTTTGATATGGATAAATGTATTCATTGCGGTGCATGTATTTCTGTTTGTTTAGCAGGTGCTCTTAAACTAGATCATGATTTTCATCTTCAGTTTGTAGAGCCAAAGTGTACTGTATGTGAGATGTGTGTGCCCTCATGCCCTGTTGATGTCGTTACTATAGATCTTTAATTTGACAAGTATTCTTCTTGTTGATCATCTGCCCTACTTGAAATTGAGGTTCCTTCAATAACTTCAGCATCAGCATCTGCATTATCTGAATTATCTGAATTTTCTTCTTCAACAACTATAACTTTATTATTTTCTTCTATTTGTGCACAAACAGAAATATTACACTGCAAACTAATAGACAGTGCAATAAGCATACAAACAAATAAGATTGTTTTATTCTTCACAAAATACCTAACCTAAGATTCTCTTGCTGAAGCCCATCAGTAAGGTAACCTTAATTAAATTATCGGAACAATAGTCGGATAAACAAAAAGATCTGGGTTTATCACCAGAGGAATTCGACCATTAATTTGACAAATTTAAAAAATCAAAACCAGTTCAGGGATAGTACATCTGCTTATCCCTACGCTATAATCTTTTCTATGCTGTTAACTGATAAACAACTTGAGCGATATACCAGACAGATTGTCTTACCTGAATTAGGTGAAGATGGTCAGGCAAAATTATTTTTAGCTAAAGTTCTCGTGGTGGGTGCAGGAGGCCTGAGTTCTGCTGCTTTAATGTATCTTGCCAGTAGTGGCGTTGGAGAAATCGGAGTGGTTGATTATGATACTGTAGATTTAACTAATCTTCACAGGCAGATTATTTATGATACAGATGATTTAAATAAATCAAAGGTTTTTTCAGTTAAAGAAAAAATAAATAAAATCAATCCTGATGTAAAAGTTAACATCTTTGAAAAAAAATTAAATAAGAATAATATAGAAAAAATATTTGAAAATTATGAAATCATTGTAGACGGACTGGATACTTTCAGTGATAAGTTCTTGTTAAATGACTATTCGATCTTATTAAATAAGAAACTTGTACATGCCGGAGTAATTGGGTTTGAAGGGCAGGTATTAACAGTCATTCCAAAACAATCAGCATGCCTTAGATGTTACTTCCCGGAAACTCCTCCGGATTTCAGACAAAGCTGCAGGGAGCTTGGCGTATTTGCCACATGCGTAGGAGTAATTAGTACTATTCAGGCAAACGAAGTTCTTAAATTGATTCTAGGAATCGGTAAACCTCTCACAAACAGAATTTTAAAATTTAATGCTCTTGATGAAACGTTTTATGAGCTTAAGATTCAAGGGAAGAATGAAAGCTGCTTAATATGTTCATGATGATGCTCATGTGGGATTATTCTTACTAAATTTGTAGTAAGCAAAACCAGTCCTAAAGTATAGATTATAATTGCACTTATAATACCTGACGACCTTTCAATGTTTGAAATTGATTTTTGTAGTAAAGATTTTAACAGTCCCTGCCCAAAGATCATTGATAAGGCTACAAGCGTTAAAGCAATTCCAAGTCCTATACTGAATGACAGTACATAAAAGAAACCGTTTAATAAATTTTTAAATCCACTTACTGCAGTAGCAGTCATAAACACAGCCAGACCGCCGGAGCATGGGGCTAGTCCTGCAATTAATCCTATTAAAAGCAGATTTGTTATTTTTAAATTTTTAGTGAGAACTTCGCGTACTGAGCACTGGTGCTCATGCTCATGATGAAATAAAGGATTGATTATTCTGTCCCACATAAGCCATAAACCAATTAAAAAAATAAATACGCTTGCTATGAAGTTTATGAAGATTTCTTTGTCTATAGGTGAAATAAACTCTAATATTTTTATTCCAAAATACCCGATTAAATAGACGCTTGCAGTGTGTGTAACCGATGCAATTAACCCAATTATAAAAGCATCTCTTGTTTTGCTGGCTGTTCTGCTTAATACAAAAGTAGCTACCAGACTTTTCCCATGACCTGGTTCAAGCGCGTGCAACATACCAAATAACAGTGCTGTAAATATGTAAAATAGATTTATATGTGGCATGAGTGGATTCTAGCATAATGTATAATTAAAATGCTATGCGACAAGAAAAAGATTCAATGGGTGTTTTTGATATTTCGGATGAAGTTTATTATGGGGTACAGACTGCAAGAGCGATAGAAAATTTTCCTATTTCAGGAATAAAAGCAGATCCTGATTTTATAAAAGCAAGCGTCTGTATTAAAAGAGCAGCAGCAAAAGTGAATGCTGATCTAAACCAATTAGATAAAAAACTTTCAGAAGCTATTATTAAAGCCTCTGATGAAGTCTTAAGTGGAAAATTATCTGAAAACTTTGTAGTAGATGTTTATCAGGCAGGAGCCGGCACTTCACATAATATGAATACAAATGAAGTCTTAGCTAATCGTGCCATAGAAATCCTCGGTGGTAAAAAAGGTGATTCAAAACTGGTCAGTCCAAATGATCATGTAAACTGTGCTCAATCTACAAATGATTTTTTTCCTACAGCTATGAGATTAGCTGCTCTTATTAAATCAAAAGATTTGTTAGAGGTTATAGAAAGATGTTCAAAATCTTTTGCTAAAAAGGGAGATGAGTTTTTTCTGATTATAAAAGCAGGCAGAACACATCTTCAGGATGCAGTTCCGGTAAGGCTTGGCAGAGAGTTTCAGGTTTATTCCAGAGTAATGCATGATCATAAAATCAGACTTGAAAATGCATTTAATGAACTTAAAGTTCTTGGCATTGGTGGAACTGCTGCAGGGACAGGATTAAATGCTCATCCTCAGTACCAGCTAAAGATTGTTTCAGAATTAAGCAAACTTATGAACTGTGACTTACAGGGAGCATCAGATTTAATGCTTGCCATGCAGACTATGACTCCATTTGTATCAGTAGCTGGTGCACTTAGAAATTTAGCCCTTGATCTTACAAAAATTTGTAATGATTTACGCCTAATGGACTCTGGGCCAACTACAGGATTATCAGAGATTAAATTACCTGCTGTTCAGCCAGGTTCCTCTATCATGCCTGGTAAAGTAAATCCATCCATGGCAGAGATGATGAATCAGGTTTGTTTTCAGGTTATTGGCTGTGCTACTACCATTGATTATTGCTCACAAGCTGGTCAGTTTGAACTGAATGTAATGATGCCTGTAATTAATTTCAATCTTCTGCACAGCATAAAAATATTTACAAATGCACTAAATGTCTGGAATGAAAAATGTGTAAAAGGAATAACTGCAAATACTGACAGGTGTAGAAAATACGCTGAAGGCAGCGTATCAAATGCCACTGCCTTGAATCCTGTTTTAGGGTACTTAAAAACAGCAGAAGTAGTAAAAGAAGCTATTGCAAAAGGAAAGACCATTAAGCAGGTCTGCGAAGAAGGAAAACTAGTGGATAAAAACAAATTAGAAGAAGCACTTAATCTGGAAAAACAGGTAGGAAAATAATCAGTTACGTTATTAAACAGCTAAAATTTTCCTCCCCACTTCACAATCTTTTTTAATTTGTTTAATAAGTTCTTCTTTTGATGAAAATTTTTCTTCATTTCTAAGCCTTTCAACGAACTCTATTTTTATATTCTGGTTATAAAGTTCTTTATATGGAAAATCTAAAATGTGAGCTTCAACTTTTAATTCAGTATGACTTTCCTTGAAAGTAGGACAGTAACCGATATTTATTACACACTGTAATTTCTTTTTATTTTCACCCGGTAAATCAGCAAATCCTGCATAAACGCCGGCAGCCGGGATAATAAGACCGCTTGGAATCATTATATTTGCAGTAGGAAAGCCCAGTTCCGTACCACGTTTTAATCCTTGTGTTATTTTCCCGTGTACTGAGTAATATCTGCCAAGTAAAAGACTTGTAGCTTTTACTTGTCCTGCAGACAGATCTTTTCTTATTCTTGTACTGCTAATTGGTTCATCATGAATATTTATTGGCTGGTTTACATGAACGGTTATGGAAAATTTTGCTCCCCATTCTTTTAATTTGTCAGTCGTACCTTCCTGATTAAAACCAAACTTGTGATCATATCCTACACTTATGTACTTTGCGTTTAAACAGTCGACTAATACTTTAGTAAAATAATCCTGGGCACTCATGTGCCTTAATCTGGAATTAAACTCAAGAGCAAAAAATGCATCTACTCCTAAATTTTCAATCAAAGTTAACCGGTCTTCAAATGTACTTAATAACTTCGGCGCTTGTCCTGTAATTTCAGAGTGAGGATGATTTGAAAAAGTAGCCACAACTGAAGTTAAATTATTTTTTTTTGCAAAATCAACAGCGTTTTTTATTATTCCTGCATGTCCCAGATGTACACCATCAAATACCCCAAGTGCAATACCTGATCCTTTTGGAAATATGTTTTGTTTGATTTGATTATAGAGCTGCATTTTACAAATTAAAGGATAACACACCGTGTATACGATGTGTGATATAAATGAATTGTAATGGCAAAACTGATTTCAGAAGATGAAGAAATAAAATCGAGCTTAGAATTACTTTTTTTAAAAGACAAGATAAAAAATAAAATTGCAATATCCTGGATACCGTATAAAATTATTCTTACAAGCGGTGAGAAAAGTTTAATATATGAGCTGGAGTTAAAAAATAAAGGAGCCGGTGATTATGTTCTTGCCTTAAAACCTGTAAATGAAATTGAAAATTTAACCTGTGGAATAAAAAAATTTTTAAGAGATAAAAAATCTACAATGTTTTCATTTGAACCAAATGAGCCATCATTTGAACTAATACTTGAACGATCTCACAGAGGCTATTCTGCTACATGCTGGCTGGATGCAGGAAATGTAATTTCAAATCACTATTCGTGGGATGGATTTGGAGTAAGATTTTTCATGAGTGAAAAAAATATAATTTCCTTTGTGGAAGAACTAAGTAAGGAAAAGGAGGAGTTGTTTAATGTTTGTTGATTTGTCATTGCGAGGAGGAACGAAGTGACGACGCGGCAATCTTATACCAATATCAAGATAAATAAGGCAGCCTTAAGGTATTGTTATTATGCACTAGATACCGTATAAGATTGCTTCGTCGCTTACGCTCCTCGCAATGACAATTAACTACTATGCCAAAGCGGAAAGACATAAAAAAAATCTTATTAATCGGTGCAGGACCTATTGTTATTGGTCAGGCGTGTGAGTTTGATTATTCCGGTACACAGGCTTGCAAAGCTCTTAAAGAAGAAGGTTATGAAATTATTCTTATAAATTCAAATCCTGCCACAATAATGACCGATCCGGAGCTTGCAGACAAAACATACATTGAACCTATTACTTGTGAGCTTGTCCGGGCAATTATAGAAAAAGAAAGACCCGATGCACTGCTTCCAACAATGGGTGGGCAAACCAGCCTGAATATTGCAGTTCAGTTAGCAGACAAAGGGATCCTGAATAAATATGGGGTTGAATTAATAGGTGCAAAGCTCCAGGCGATAAAACTAGCAGAAGACAGGGAACTATTTAAAAATAAAATGCTTGAAATTGGGCTTGAAGTGCCAAAATCGTATATTGTCAAATCAAAAACTGACGGTGTTTATATGGCAAATGAAATTGGTTATCCCTTAATTTTAAGGCCGGCATTTACTCTGGGGGGTACAGGCGGAGGAATAGCTTATAACAAAGATGAGTTTGAATCTATGCTGGATCGGGCGCTTGAAATAAGCCCGATTCATCAGGTGCTTCTGGAAGAAAGTGTTCTTGGATATAAAGAATATGAGCTGGAAGTAATGAGAGATCTTGCTGACAATGTGGTTATAATTTGCTCGATTGAAAATTTTGATCCGATGGGAATTCATACAGGAGATTCTATAACAGTTGCACCGGCACAGACTTTAACTGATAAGCAGTACCAGAAATTGCGCGATGCATCTATAAAAATTATTCGTGCAATCGGGGTAGAAACCGGCGGAAGTAATATTCAGTTTGCAGTAAATCCAAAAGATGGACGGATAGTGGTTATTGAAATGAATCCCCGTGTATCCAGATCCAGTGCGCTGGCTAGTAAAGCCACTGGTTTTCCTATTGCAAAGATTGCAGCAAAGTTATCAGTAGGATATACACTGGATGAAATCCCAAATGATATTACAAAAACCACATTTGCCAGCTTTGAACCTGCCATTGACTATGTAGTGACAAAAATCCCGCGCTTTGCAAGTGAAAAATTTCCTACCAGTGATCATACTTTAACTACCCAGATGAAATCAGTAGGAGAAGTAATGGCAATAGGCAGAACATTTAAAGAGTCTTTTCAAAAAGCTTTAAGAGGGCTTGAGAATAAAATGGTTGGTTTTTATGACAGGACTTTTTTAAATTTATCGCTTGAACAGGTTTTAAGCAAATTACAAACACCTACGCCGGATAGAGTTAAACAGCTTTATGCAGCTTTATATAATGGTGCTCCAATTTTAAGAATTAATTCTATTACAGATATTGATCAGTGGTTTTTAAAACATCTGGAAGAAATTGTCCTTGAGACAAAGAAAATTGAAAAAGAAGGTTTGAGCAGAGTTGATAATAAAGAAAGATTGTTTCATCTAAAGGGTCTGGGGTTTAGTGATAAACAAATTGCTCAGTGTGTCATGGTAACCGAATCTGATATAAGAAAATTAAGAGAAAAACACTCAGTTTTTCCAGTCTACAAAACCGTTGATACATGCGCCAGTGAGTTTGAAGCTTACACACCTTATCACTATTCTACTTATGAAACAGGAGAGACTGAATCTGAGGTAAAAAAATCCAGCAAAAAGAAAGTAATGGTTTTAGGTGGCGGACCAAACAGAATAGGACAGGGAATTGAATTTGATTATTGTTGTGTACATGCTACGTTTGGGATTCATGAGGATGGATATGAAACCCTTATGGTTAACTCAAACCCGGAAACAGTTTCAACCGATTATAATGTCTCAGACAGATTATATTTTGAACCTTTAACGTGTGAAGATGTTTTTAATATTTATAAAGTAGAAAAACCAGAAGGAGTAATTGTTCAGTATGGTGGTCAGACTCCGTTAAATATTGCAAAGCCGCTGGAAGAGCTTGGAGTAAAGATCTTAGGGACCGAAGTAAAAAGTATTCAGCTTGCAGAAGACAGAGAGCTTTTTAGAAAAGTTATTGAAAGACTGGGACTAAACCAGCCTCAATCTTTCTCTACCACTTCAATTTCAGAGTCTATAGAACTTGCTAAAAAGTTAAAGTTTCCACTTCTAGTCAGACCAAGCTTTGTACTGGGCGGCAGAGCCATGGAAGTATTTTACAGTTTAAATGAAATGGAAAAATTTATTGAGAAGGTTTTTGAAGTAGAGCCTGACCATCCTGTTTTAATAGACACGTTTCTGGAAAATGCTACTGAGATTGATGTAGATGCAATCTCAGACGGAAAAGATGTCTTAATCTGCGGAATTATGGAGCACATTGAAGAAGCTGGTGTTCACAGTGGAGACAGTGCATGTGTACTGCCACCGCAAAATATTCCCGATAAACAAATCAAAGAAATCAGGGAAGCCACAATTAAGCTGGCGCTGGAATTAAAAGTTATTGGACTTATGAATATTCAGTTTGCTATTAAGGATGATATTTTATATGTTTTGGAGGTTAATCCCAGAGCCAGTCGTACCATTCCATTTGTATCAAAAGCTACAGGTATTCCATGGGCAAAAATGGCCAGTAAAATCATGCTTGGTAAGACTATAAAAGAACTGGGTTTAAAAGAAACAGTTCCCAGATATATCTCAGTCAAGGAAGTGGTTTTACCATTTCACAAATTTCCCGGTTCAGATATAATTCTTGGACCGGAAATGAAATCTACAGGTGAAGTTATGGGTATAAGTTCTGACTTTAGTGTTTCTTATGCAAAATCCCAGATAGCAGCCAGTCAGCATCTTCCTGTAAGAGGTAACGTTTTTATAAGTGTTAACGACAGAGATAAAAAACTAATTGTATCTCCTGCCAAAGAGTTATTTGAAATGGGACTGGGAATTTATTCTACAGGTGGCACTGCAAAAATTTTAAGAAAAAACGGGATTAACGTTACTGAAGTAAAAAAAGTATATGAAGGCAGACCAAATATTGTGGATTGTATTAAAAACAAGGAAATTCAGCTTATTATAAATACTCCAATTGGAAGAGAAGCCAGAGAAGATGACCGGTATATAAGGCAGGCAGCAATCCAGTATTCCATTCCGGTAGTAACGACTGCCCGTGGTGCCAGTGCAACAGCTTGTGCTATAAGAGCTTTAAAGTCAGGAGTAGTAGATGTAAAATCACTGCAGGAATATTATCAAATCGGAAGTTGCGCAAACCTTTAGGTGACAGCGTTTCTCATTACTTCAATTGGCGCAATATCTTTTTCAAGCCAGATGTTTAGTGATTCAGCTCCCTGCCTTACAAGCATTTCAATACCATTTAAGGTTTCCAAACCCAATGATTTTGCATACTGTAAAAGTTTTGTTTCAGGCGGGTTGTAAATAATGTCATAGACGAAAGCATCTTTTGGTAATTTCTTTAAATCTTCTTCTTCAACAGGACATTCATCCACATCAGGATACATGCCAACTGGTGTGGTGTTTACAAGGATGTTTGTATTTGAGAGATCTATATTGGATAATAAATCAATACTTATAGAGGCGCTGCAATGCAGCGCCTCTACGGTTTTGTCAAGAAAATCTTTAGAATCAGACAGTTTCTTTTTATTTCTGCCATAAATTTTCATTGAAGAGACATTGTTTGATAAAAATGCAATTACACATGCATAAGCAGCGCCGCCACATCCAAGGATAGAAATAGTTTTTCCAAAAATATCTTTTCTGATTTTTTCCGGAATTGCATCCCAAAATCCACTAATATCAGTATTGTCTCCAATTGTTTTTTTGTCTTTGAATATTACAGTGTTAACTGCTCCTGTTTGTTTTGCTCTCTCAGTTAACTCATCAAGTAATGGAATAATATTTATTTTATGCGGAATAGTGACATTTACTCCTTTTAGCTTCTCCTTCTTTAATTCTTTAAAAACTTTTTCCAGATCTTCAGATTTTACTTCATATGCTTTATATTCACCATTTATATTTAGGTGCTGAAGAGCAGCAGTATGCATTATCGAAGATAACGAATGGGTATGAGAAGACTTTATTATTCCAAGTTTTAAACGTTCTTTTAGCATGTCAATGCTTGCAGTAACTTCATCACTACTTCCCTGTCATCAAAGTGAATCGTCTTATCTTTTAATATCTGATAATCTTCATGTCCTTTTCCGGCTATTACAATAACATCATTTTTATTTGCTTTTTTTACGGCTGTTTCAATAGCTGCTTTTCTGTCTGTTTCTACTATTATATTTGAAGTGTTTTTTATTCCACTTAAAATATCGCTGATAATTTGTTTTGGATCTTCTGAGCGCGGGTTGTCTGATGTAACTATTACAATATCTGAAAGGTCTTCTGCAATTTTCCCCATTTTAGGACGTTTGGTAGGGTCTCTGTCTCCCCCGCAGCCAAAAACACAAATTAATTTTCTATCCCTAGGAGTCATAAGCCTTGCAGCAGTTAAAATATTTTCAAGGCCATCCGGTGTATGTGCATAATCTACTATGCAAAGCGGTGAATCTTCATTTTGTATAATTTGAAATCTTCCCGGTACTTCTTTTGCATCTGAAACTGCATCAATAATTTTATTTATTTCAATGCCCTCTCCGTAAGAAACAGAGATTGCAGCTAATAGATTATAGACATTAAACATACCGTTTAATCTGGACTTAACTTTATGTTCCCTTTTTGGTGAACTCAGTGTAAAAGACAGACCGCCTGGCTGAAAAGAAATGTCTTTTGCCTGAAAGTCAGATTTGTTTTTTACTCCATAGCTAAATAGTTTTATATCTTTATTTAAAACCCTTGCAAATTCTTCAAATAACACATCATCCTTGTTTATAATTGCATATTTGTTTTTCCAAAAAGATAAATTCAACATTTCAAATAATTTTCTTTTTGCTCTCCAGTATTCATTCATTGTAAGGTGAAAGTCCAGGTGATCCTGGGTAATATTTGTAAGTACAGCGCTTACAAAATTACATTCATCTGCTCTATGAAGACTAAGTGCATGAGAGCTTACTTCCATAGCAAGGTGCGAAAAATCTTTTTCAACCAGATTACTTAACTGTTTCTGAAGATCTGAAGCCTGCGGGGTGGTATGTTTTGCATCATAATAATTACTGTTTATATTTTCTCTTGTTCCAAGTGTTCCAATAACTGCAGTTTTTAAATTGTTTTTTTCAAAGATATGCTGAACTAAATGAGTAGTCGTGGTTTTTCCGTTTGTACCAGTAACCCCGATTATTTTTATTTTTTTTGAAGGTTCTTTATAAAACAGATTTGCAAGCTTTGCTATTGAACTTTGTGTGTTCTGCACGTAAATTACCGGAAGATTCGAATTGACTTTTTTTTGAGCTAAGATAACCTTTGCACCTTTAGCTTCTGCCTTTTTTATATAATTATGGCCATCCGTCTTTTCTCCGATTAAACATATAAAGATGTCACTTTCTTTTACCTTCCTGGAATCATATGAAATGCCAGTGATGACTGAATTATCTTCAATGTTGCATCCAAAGAGGTCAGATATTTTTTTAATGGTTAGTTGATATTTCATGTTTTATATATTATTCTAACTTATATGAAAGAAATCATTCTGGGCAAAAGCATAAAAGGTAAAGAAATAAAAGGATATTTTTTTGGAAACGAAAAATCCTTTAACAAAACTATTGTTATTGGTGGTATTCATGGTGTAGAACCACAGTCAAAAGAAGTTTGTGAGCTGTATATAGATGAAATTAAAAATAAACCATTTCCAAAGGATTGTTTTTTAGTTTTAATTCCATGTATAAATCCTGATGGTATTTCACTTAAGACGAGAGGAAATGCAAATGGAGTGGATTTAAACAGAAACTTTCCGTCAAGCTGCTGGCAAAGCATTTCATTAGCTAATAATAGTGCTTATTATCCAGGTGTAAAACCAGCATCAGAACCGGAAACACAAATCATTGTAAGTTTATTAAATAAATATAACTTTAAAAAAATTATTGCAATTCATACAAACCATACTATTCAGTTTCCAAACCCGCCAATGGTAAATTATGATGGTGAACAGAGTAGAGAATTAGCGGAAAAGGTAAGTGTTGCTACAGGGTTAATTTCACATCATGATATTGGCTATCCTACACCAGGCTCTTTAGGATACTGGGCTGGAAAAGATTTAAAAAAGATTTCAGTAACAGTAGAGCTGGATGATACAAAATCAGCTCAGGAGCTTTATAAAAAATACGGAATAATGTTTGAGGTGGGGGTGTTGGGGTAAAATAATTATTGAAAGATTGCTTATGAAAAAAGCTTTAATTACAGGAATAACAGGACAGGATGGTTCATATCTTGCAGAATTTTTATTAAGCAAAGGTTATGAGGTTCATGGAATTGTAAGAAACAACGCAATAGAAAACCCGGAGCACAGATTTTACAGAATAAACCACATTCTTGAAAAATTAACTCTTCATTCTGCCTCACTGGAAAACTATGGAAGTATTTATAATGTTTTAGAAAAAGTGCAGCCGGACGAGTGCTATCATCTTGCAGCGATTAGTTTTGTCAGCTATTCATTTGAAGATCCATTTTCAACAATTAATACTAATGTTAATGGCACACTGTCTGTACTCTCAGCAATAAAAGAAAGAGTTCCCCGCTGTAGATTTTATTTTGCTGGCACAAGCGAAATGTTTGGTAATGTAAATGAGTCTCCGCAGAATGAAAACACTCCATTTAATCCACGTTCTCCTTATGGGATCTCAAAAGTTACAGGATATCATTTAACAAAGAATTTCAGAGAATCTTATAATATGTTTGCTTTAAGCGGTATTTTATTTAATCATGAATCTCCAAGACGTGGATATGAATTTGTAAGCAGAAAAATTACAACCACAGTTGCAAAAATTAAACTTGGGTTAGTAAAAGAATTAAAGCTTGGAAGCCTGGAACCTAAAAGAGACTGGGGATTTGCCGGTGATTATGTAAAAGCCATGTGGTTAATGTTACAGCAGGATTCTTCGGAGGATTATGTGATAGCCTCAGGAGAATGCCACTCAGTAAAAGAATTTGCAGAGACAGCCTTTGCCAGCGTGGATCTTGACTGGAAAGAATATACAAAGATTGATGAAAAGTTTTACAGACCAGCTGAAGTATTTGAACTTAAGGGTGATTACAGTAAAGCAAAAAAGAAATTAAATTGGGAACCTGAAGTCTCTTTTTGTGACCTTGTAAAAGATATGGTAAATCATGACCTGGCTTTATTAAAAAAACAAATCTCTAATGTTTCTGTTGTAAGATAAAGAAAATAAGTGTGCCGCATAGCTGGAATTATAAATTTTCAGAATTCACTCAATGAAGGATTAATGAAAGAAGCATTAATTTCCATGAGAGATTCTATGATTCATGGAGGGCCTGATGGCTTTGGTATGTTTATCTCAGAAGATAAAAAAATAGGGTTTGCAAACAGAAGACTTGCTGTTTTAGATCTGTCAGAAGCTGGTCATCAGCCTATGAGTAATCATGATAAAACTATTTGGATTACTTATAATGGTGAAATTTATAACTTTCAGGAACTACGAAATGAATTAATTGATTTAGGATATCCATTTAAATCAAAAACTGATACAGAAGTTTTAATTTATGGTTATGAAGAATGGGGAATTGATGAACTACTTAAAAGACTACAGGGAATGTTTGCATTTGCTCTTTACGATAAAAGAAATAATGAATCCGGCTATAGATTAATCTTGGCAAGAGACAGATTTGGAATCAAGCCACTTTATTACTATGAAGACAAAAACAGACTGATTTTTGCTTCTGAAGTTAAAGGCATTATAAAAAGTATGCTTGTGCCTGATGAAAAAAATATAGAAGCACTGGTTTATTTTTTACAGTTAGGCTCTGTGCCATCTCCACTTACAACCATTAGAAAGATTTTTTCTCTGCCATGCGGTTCTTATATGGATATTAAAGAAGGAGGAAGATCTATAGGTATAAAAAAGTACTATGATATTGAAGATTACATAAATAACTCAACCGATAAAAATGAAATTAATGATTATGGTGAGATTCTTGCCAAAATAAAATCTCTTTTATCTAAATCAGTAAAAGGTCATTTGATTAGTGATGTACCAACAGGAATATTTTTAAGTGGTGGATTGGATTCTTCATCTCTTGTAGCATTGGCAAGCCACTGTTCAAGTACTCCAATAACTACGCTTTCTGTAGTCTTTGAAGAAAAAAATTATAATGAGGCAAAATATGCAAGATTAGTAGCTGAACAATATAAAACAGATCACAAGGAGATATTACTGAAGGAGAAAGATTTTTTAAATGAGATACCAAATATTTTAAAAGTTATGGATCAACCAACAATTGATGGGATTAACACTTATTTTATTTCTAAAGCAGCAAAAAAAACCGGATTAAAAGTGGTACTTTCTGGAATTGGATCTGATGAAATTTTCCTTGGATATTCTCATTTTAAAAGAGCAAAATTGTTAAATAAAATCTTACCTTTCATGTCCCTGGGATTAATAAATAGTCTTATATCAATTTCAAAATTGTTTAACAGCAGAAGATTTGAAAAATTATCTTATTTAAATGTAGTAAATTCTGAAAACTGTTATTTGTTGTTCAGAGGGTTATTTACTCCATTGCAGATTCAAGACCTATTAGGGGTTAGTCAGGAACAATATTGTGAACTTATGGGGTCTCACTTATTATGTGGTGGGAAATTAAATGGAAAACTTATAAGTACTTTTAATAAGTTAGAGTTTAACCATTATCTTCAAAATCAGATTTTAAAAGACTCAGACTGCATGAGCATGGCTAATTCAATAGAACTTAGGGTGCCATATCTGGATCACTTGCTTGTGGAATATGTTACAGGACTATCTTCAGGATTAAAGTTGGATAGTGAAGTTAATAAACCACTGCTTGTAAATCTTATGTCAGAATTTTTACCAAAAGAGATTTTGTGCAGAAATAAAATGGGATTTATTTTTCCTCTTAAAGAATGGATTAATAATGGTTCTGAGTACTTTCTTTCAATTTGTTTACAACAAGGCTATTTTGAACAAAGTGCTCTTAAAAAAATTTGGAATGAGTTTAAAAATAATAAACTTCATTGGTCCAGAGTATGGGCATTAGTTATAGCAAATAAATGGACAGAATCAGCACTCTCTAAAACTTAAATGCAAATTCTTTTATTACTTACAGATTTGTTTGATGCAACTGGTGGCATACAAACATTTAATCGATCTTTTGTAAAAGCTTTAGATGATTTATCTGTAAAGCATAATATTAATGTAAAAGTATTAGTTTTAAATGATACAGGTAAAAGTAGTTTGTCTGCTAAATATATTTCATCCGGAAACATTGAATATAAGTACTTTTCGGGTAATCGCTTCAAGTTCTTTATTCATGCATTAAAGGAAAGTGCCAGAGCAGATAAAGTTATTTTTGGGCATATAAACTTTTCTCCACTTGCAGTACTTATGAACTCAGGTGCAAAAAAATATTTAACTATTTATGGTATTGAAGCATGGAAAAAGCTTAACTATTTTAAATTGGCTGGAGTAAGAAGTGTTAATAAAATATTGTCTATAAGTGTTTATACAAAAAGACAAATAAAAAACTATAATGAGATAATAAATACGTTTACTATTTTCCCGTGTACACTGGATCCTTTTTATCAAGCTCAGCCAGGAGTTGATGAAGATCTGGTCTTGCCAATAGGAACGATAATTCTAAGTGTTGCCAGGCTTGACCCAAGAGAACGTTATAAAAATATTGATCTTGTAATAAAAGCATTGCCTGAGGTTTTAAAAAATATTCCTGATGCTTATTATGTAATAGTGGGTGAGGGAACTGATCGTTTCAGGTTGGAACTATTAGCAAAAAATCTAGGCGTGAGAGATAATGTGATTTTTGCTGGATTTATACCAGATGATTTACTTTCCTTATATTATGAATCTTGTGATATTTTTATTCTTCCGAGTACTGGTGAAGGTTTTGGAATTGTTTTTCTAGAAGCCATGTATTTTTCAAAGCCCTGTATAGGGGCAAATGCCGGCGGCATACCTGAAGTTATAAAAGACAAAGAAACAGGGATTTTGTGTTCACCAAATGACAGCACTTCACTATCAGATTCAATTATAAAATTACTGAAAGATAATGACTTAAGAAATAAAATGGGTAAAAAAGGGAAAGAAAGATTTGAGAGTAAATTTGGTTTTTGTTCGTTTAAAGAGAAACTAGGCAATATAATATGTGAATTTTAAGAAGTATTTATTGATATACAAGATTAAAGCGGTATCTCTAAGGGTAGTATTATTTTAGATACTCCTTTGGTTGAAATATGTTCTTTATTAAGTATAAAGAATAAGGCTGGAAAGAAAATTGTATAAAAGTTTAAAATTGATTTATCAGCTTATTGTCAGAATAATGTTTTTTTATGTGGTGATTTTTTTATTGTGCTTTAATGAAGCTTATGCTTATATAGATCCTGGTAGTGGAAGTTATTTCTTCCAAATTATTTTAGCTTCTTTAATTGGTGTTGCTTTTTCTCTTAAGTTTTTTTGGTTAAAAATAGTTAGGATTTTCAAGTCATTATTTTCTATATTTAGGGTTAACAAGGACTAGGCATGAAGGAAGCAAGTTCATTCAGAGATCCAAGTGGTTTCGTTTTTTACGTGAATAAAGATGTTTACAGACAAATTAACTCTAACTATAAGGAGCACTATGAATATTTAATTACTTCCGGACTTTACGAATCTCTTATTAATTCAAAGCTATTAATTCCTCACGAAGAAATAGATAGTCAAGAAAACTTTGAAATCAAACCCTACAAGAACATTAAACCTGAAAAAATAGAATTTATATCTTATCCATATGAATGGTCATTTAGCCAACTTAAAGATGCAGCTTTACTCACGTTACAAATTCAAAAAACTGCTATTGAATATGGGATGATTTTAAAAGATGCTAGTGCTTATAATATACAATTTCTAAATGGTAAACCAATATTAATTGATACTTTATCTCTTGAAAAATATGATGAGGGCATCCCATGGATAGCTTACAGACAATTTTGTGAGAATTTTTTGGCACCGCTATCCTTGACTGTTTATAAAGATGCTGGATTAGCCAAGTTGTTACAAATTTATATTGATGGGATACCACTAGAGTTGGCAAGTCGCTTATTACCTCTGTCGTCATATTTCAATTTTCCTTTATTAGGGCATTTACATTGTCATTCTAAGTTCAAGGTAGCCTTTGGTAAGAAGCAAAACAACTCAACCCAATTAAATAAAGTTAGTAAAGAACAGATGGTTTCGATTATAAATAGCTTAGAAAATTCCATTATGCAATTAAACTGGAGACATAAAGATTCCACATGGTCAAAATATTATAAGAATAGTTACTATCTACCGGGCACATTCAAACATAAAACAGAAGTAGTAAGTCAATTTTTAGATAAAGTTACACCATCATCCGTCCTTGATCTCGGTGCCAATGAAGGATATTTTAGTATGTTAACAGCTAACAAAAATATTAAAACAATATCATGTGATCTTGATCCGGTTGTAGTGGACTGTAATTATATAGAATGTAAGAATAGGAATATAAAAAATATTTTACCTCTTATAGTAGATGTTATGAATCCCAGCCCAGCAATAGGATGGTCTAATAAAGAAAGGAAATCATTTATAGAAAGGACAAAGGTTGATACTGCTTTAGTCCTTGCTTTACTCCATCATTTATCTATATCTAACAATGTATCTTTTCGTTATATAGCAAGCTTTCTATCTGATTTATGCAATAAATTAATAATTGAGTTCATACCCAAAAGTGATTCACAAGTACAAAGATTGCTAGCAACAAAAAAAGATATATTTAAAGATTATACGAAATTGGCTTTTGAATTAGCTTTTAAAGATTTTTTTATTATTAAGGATTCCATGCAATTAACTGGTTCTGAAAGAATACTGTATCTAATGGACAAAATATAGAATGAAAAGAGAACTTGTAGTACACCCGTTTTTAGTAGCTTCCTATCCGGTTCTGTTCTTGCTTTCAAACAACATTCGAGAGTTACATTTTAATATTGTCATTATCCCTCTTATAATAATCAATATTTTTATAGCTTTAATATGGATTATAGTTTCTAAATTTATAAAAGATGGCGAAAAATCTTCACTGATTATCTCACTTATAGCCTTTATGTTTTTTACATATGGGCATTTTTTTAAGCTGTTAAGAGCTTTGGAACTCAGATACTCTAATTTAGTTATATATAGTAAGAATATTTATTTAATCCTAATATGGTTAGTATTATTTATTGTAATTATTTTTGTAGTCTTAAGGTGTATTAATGCTAATTCAACAAAACAAATCTCTTACTCTATAACTTTGACTTACTTTATTCTTGTGATTTTTTGCTTGATCAATGTCTGTCAATTTAATTTGCTGAGTAGTAAGAATAAATTATCAAACAAACAACTATTAAATTTAAAAATAAACAATATAAAACCAGAATATGAAATCTACAACAATAATACAGTCAGGGAACCAAAAGACATTTACTATTTAATTTTTGACAGATATGCTAATGAAACTGTTCTAAAAGAATATTTCAATTTTGATAATAGTGCTTTTTTAAATCATTTAATTGATAATGGGTTTTATATTGCTCGTGATAGTAAAGCAAACTACCCAAGAACTTTCTTGTCACTAGCATCATCCCTGAACATGGATTATTTTTATAATTTAAAGAATAGGATAAGTGAAAATATAACCAGCTTTATTCCTGTATATGAGCTTATTCACAATTCCGAAGTAGTTAAAATATTAAAAAGCTTTGGTTATAAATTTATCAATATTGGAGGTTGGTACCATGTGACCTCTTATATCAATTCCGCTGACATTAATATTTCCTATAATTCTTATTTGTTATTTGATGAGTTTTATAACAATCTGATACAAACCACTATACTTTTCCCGATCTATAATAAATTTATAGGATATAATCTTTTAAGAAATTGTACTCAATATCAGTTAAAAAAACTTATTGAAATATCCAAATCTGTTAAAGTCCCAAAGTTTGTTTTTGCACATATATTACTCCCTCATTTACCTTATTTATTTAAGAGTAATGGAGATTGTTTCAGTGGGCTAGAAGATTTGAGACTACCAGAAGACAAAAAATATATTCAGCAATTGCTTTTTACAAATGAAGAAATAAAAAAGCTTATTGAATCAATAATCTTGAATTCTTCCTCCAAGCCTATTATTATTATTCAATCAGATGAAGGCCCATATATATTAAGTGATTTTAAAGAATTTTTTGATACAGAAGCTATTAATTGGAGCAAATTGTCTTTAGACTCATTAAAAATTCATCTTAGAATACTAAATGCATATTATTTGCCTGATGTAGGTAAGGAAAGATTGTTGTACAGTTCAATATCACCAGTTAACACCTTTAGGATAATTTTTAATTTGTATTTTGGACAAAATTTTAAACTTCTAGAGGATGATAGTTACATCTTTGAAGATTATTCTTCTCGACCTCTTCACTTAAGGAAAATAGTAGAAAAAATTTAGTAGAAGTGCAATGGGAAAAGCCGGAAAAGAAAGATTTGAGAGTAAGTTTTCTTTTGAGAGATTTAAAGAGAGATTAGAAAATATATTACTTGACTGAAACCTATCAAAAAATGATTATATTTGAAAAAATTGCAGGCATTCTTTATTTCTTATCTGTTATTTTTAAGGATTTTAAAAGCTTGCTTATTTCTAAAAGAACAGACAGAAAGCTTTGCCACTTAGATATTGAACCTACGAATATTTGTAATGCTAACTGTGTGTTTTGTGCATATCAATATCAAAATGGGCCTATCTATAAAGAGGTGGAAACTAATTCTGTAAAAAAAGCTTTAGATGCGTTTTGTACCAGTGGAGGTGGTGATATTGGACTAACACCAATTGTTGGAGATCCGCTGGTATGCAAGAACATAGAAGATATTATTATTTTATGCAAAAGCTATAAAGAAATAAAAAATATAGGATTAACTACAAATGGGATTTTATTAACTGCTGATAAATTTATCAAATTACAAGATGCTGGACTTACAAATCTAAACATTAGCATGACTTATCCAGATGAAAATGAATATAAAACTATTTATCGTAGTAAGAAATTTAGCAGCCTTATGGAAAATTTAAACCGATTATTACTTTTAGATAAAAAGAATGTAAAAATATCTCTTTGCATAAGGTCTCCAAGATTTTTTTTAAGAAATCATTCTTTATTTAAGGAGGCAAAGACAATGGGATGGGAAATCACAAGAAATATTTATTTTGACGACTGGTCAGGAATGGTTAAAGAAGGTCTTAAAGAAAATAAGTTACTAAGAAGACCGCTGCGTGGTAAACATTTACCATGTACAATGCTCCAGTCAGGACCTCATCTTCTTGCCTCAGGGAAGCTTACTGCTTGCGGATGTCGGGATCTTGAAGGTAAATCCGAATTATCAGATCCTAAACTTTTCGCTTCATTTTATGAATCCGGCGACCTGGAAAAGGTATATTATGGAAGCATGGATAACTTAAGAAATAAATTTTTAAATCATGATTTACCTGTAATATGTGCTACTTGCCGTCACTATAATCCCGAATATAGATTTGCTTCATTAAAAGATAAGTTGATTCAAATGGGCTCTGATTTCAATGCCGCTATGAAGTTTATTTTTGAATCTGGTTATGAATAATATTGGCTTATGATATGAATAAAAAACATAAACTTGCAATTTTAGTTTCACACCCGATTCAGTACCAGACACCCCTATATAAACTCTTATCCAAAGAACCAGAGATTGATTTAACAGTTTTATTTTGTTCTGACTGGGGACTGAAAACTTATAAAGATAAAGGGTTTGGAAAGGAAGTTAAGTGGGATATTCCCCTGCTTGATGGCTATAAATATAAGTTCCTTAAAAACGTAAGTCCTTTTCCAAATGTTTCAACATTTTTTGGATTAATAAATCCTGAAATTGTAAATGAGTTAAAAAAATCTGATTATGATGCCATTTGGTTACATGGCTGGAATAGTTTTACTAACTGGCTTGCAATGGTTACAGCATTTTATTTAAATATTCCTGTTTTACTCAGAGGAGAGACAAATCTTTTACAAAAACCTACTTTCCTAAAAAACCTTACAAAGGAGCTTGTATTAAAAAATTTATTTAAGAATATCAGTGTATTTCTTGCCATAGGAAAATATAATGCTGATTTTTATAAATCATTTGGAATGCCTGAAGAAAAAATATTTCTTGTGCCTTATACGGTAAACAATGATTTTTTTGTCTCAAAAGCTCAGGAATTAATTTCAAAGAAAAAAGAGCTTAGAAAAAAATATAATGTACCAGAAGAGTCACCTGTTGTTTTATTTTCCGGGAAATTAATTGATAAAAAACGACCGTTTGATTTACTAAAGGCGTTTGAAATTATTTCAAAAGATATTAGAACTTCTCTGGTTTTTGTCGGAGATGGAAATTTAAGAAATAAATTAGAAACATATGCTAAGAATAATCATATACAAAATGTTTTTTTTATAGGTTTTAGGAATCAAACTGAATTACCGGAATTTTATGCTATGGCTGATATATTTGTTTTGCCTTCAGATTTTGAACCATGGGGACTGGTAGTAAATGAAGCTATGTGTTTTGGGTTACCGGTAATTGTTAGTAATAAGGTCGGAGCTGGTGGTGACTTAGTAAAAAATGGTGAGAATGGATTTATTTATAAAGCCGGGAATGTAATCATGCTAACTTCATATTTAAAAGATTTATTACAGGATGAAACAAAGAGAATTAAATTTGGTCAGTCTTCTAAGGGGCTAATTCAGGAGTGGAGCTACAAGGAAGACATTTCAGGTATATTATGTGCAATTAGTTCTATGGAGTCAAAATAGCGCCCTTTGTGTTGTATAATTACTAAAAACAGTAATTTAGGAACATGATATGCGATTTTTAGAATTAAAAAAACAATTAAAAGACATGGTGATTTTCTCTATTAAAGATGTAGAAAAGATTGATAAATCAGTTCACCCGCCAAGACTTGTGGAATGGCAGGACAAGAACTATATAAAAAAAATAATCAGAGGATACTATATTCTTTCTGATATAAATATAAATGAATCGGTACTTTTTGCAATTGCAAATAAAATCTATAAACCATCCTATATCTCTTTTGAAATGGCACTTTCTTATTATAGACTAATTCCAGAAAGCATTTATGGAATAACTTCAGCAACCACAAGGCATACATATAAGTTTAATACAGATCTTGCTCCTTTTATATATAGGAAAATTAAATGCGAACTAATGTTTGGTTATATTCTTGTCGAGCGTAATAATCAGGTCTATAAAATTGCAGAAATAGAAAAAGCATTAATTGATTTTTTTTATATAAAACCAAGTATTAAAAAAATGGAAGATTTTGAGGAACTTAGACTTGATAGATACTCTCTTCTGGAGCAGGTTAATTTTGATAAATTAAATAATTACTTGCAAATAATTGACAGTAAGGCGCTCTCCAGAAGAGTAAGAAAGTTTATAAGGTATATTAAAAATGCTTAGTTTCAGTGATTTGAAAAAAGATTTTGCTGATGGTGTTAAAGGATTTAAAGAAAATATCCTGAAAGAGTATATTCAGTGCAAAATCTTAGAAATTATTTTTGACTCTAAAATTGCAAGTAATCTTTCTTTTATAGGAGGTACAGCCCTTAGGATTATATATAATACAAACAGATTTTCGGAAGACATTGATTTTGATAATTTTAATCTTTCTGAAAAAGATTTTTTTGAAGTGTCAGAACTGGTAAAAAACAGACTGCAACTTGAAGGGTTTAATGTTGAAATTCAAACTCTTAGTAGACATAATACCTGCCATTATTATATTAGATTTCCAGGATTACTTTATCAGAATAAGCTATCAACTCATGTCACTGAAAAGATTTTAATTAAGGTAGATACTCAGTCCCAGGGATTTAGTTATGTGCCGGAAAAAAAAATACTAAAAAAATTCGATGTTCTTACGCAGATTAATGTAGCTCCGATAGATATTTTATTATCAATGAAAATTAATGCCATACTTGCTCGAAAAAGAACACAGGGCAGGGATTTCTATGATGTAGCATTTATTTGTGAACAAACAAAACCAAATTATGATTTTCTAAAACAAAAGCAAAACATTTCAAATTCAAAACAGCTAAAAGACAGACTTCTGGAGAAATGTGTAAAACTTGATTTTAGTAAGTTAACAAAAGACATTGAACCATTAGTTTTTAACCAGAATGAATTAAAAAAGATAAAGCTTTTTAAGGATTTGGTTAGTGAGGTTAAGTTTTAAATATGAAAATATTTTTAGTAGCTGAATTTTCGCATGGTGCTTTAGGCACTTCCTATTCTAGTGTATTTAAAAACCTCGGGAATGATGTTATTGAATTTAATATTAATTCTAAAACTGGCTTTCTTTCCCCTTTTCTTAAAACAATCAACTTAAACAAAATTTTTATAAGCAAGGTGTTAGAGGTAAAACCAGATTTGATATTTATCATAAAAGGATCTTTTATCTCTCCTGAAACTTTAAAGGAAATCAAAAACAGAATAAGTGTTTCATTATTTTGTTTTAATCCTGATAATCCTTTCAATTTAAATAAAGGAGCTTCAAATGAAAACATAAGAAAATGTATACCACTTTATGATTGTTATTTTATCTGGGGTAAGTTTTTAATTCCTCAGTTATTGAAAGCTGGTGCAAAACGGGCAGAATATCTTCCTTTTGCATATGATCCTGAACTTCATTATCCTGTTAGTGTAAATGAAGAAGAAAAAAAAATATTTGGAAACGATATAGCATTTATAGGTAGTTATGATAAAGAGCGTGAGGAGTTTTTACTGAATCTTATAGATTATGCTCTGGCAATATGGGGAAATGGATGGAACAAGTTGCCTATTTTTTCGCCTCTAAGAAAGAAGTGGAAAGGCAGAGATGCAATTGGCAAAGATTTTTCAAAGGTTTGTAATGCTTCCAAAATTATTTTAAATCATATTCGTGCTCAGAATGGGAACGCTCATAATATGAAAACATTTGAAATTCCTGCTTGTGGTGGATTTATGTTAACAAATAGGACTAAGGAGCAGTGCGGGTTTTTTGAAGAAGGGAAAGAAATCTGTTGTTTTGAAACGCCTGATGAATTAAAAAATAAAATAAAACAATTCTTGAATAATTATGAAACAAGAAAAAATATCAGTAAAAATGCGTATGATAAAGTGCAGAAACATTCATATAATGTAAGGATAAAAGAAATTTTAAATCGTTGTTCAACGGTAAAATAAAATCAGCATGGACTAAGTCATTTCGTTACAATTTCAACTTGTGGTAGCGGAAAAATTAAACCTATTCCTTTATTTAGGGTTTCTTTTTCACGTTCGATAAATTCTTCTTTAAAGTGCCACGGCAAAACCAAATAGTAATCAGGTTTTAGAACTCGTGATTCTTTTTCGCTAACAATTGGAATGTTGGTTCCAAGTGTAAAAGCACCAAATTTATCAGGATTGCGCTCAGCTGCAACATCAATTGTTTTATTGTCAATTTCACACCACTGAAGTATTGTATTTCCTTTGGTTGAGGCACCATAAATATGAATCTTTTTACCTTCACTTTTAAGTTTTTTCAACAGAGCATTAAGTTCTTTCTTGTGGATAGTGATCCGGTCTTGAAAATCTTTGTATGGTTTTTCTGTATTAAGTTCAAGAGTAGATTCTTCCTGAAATATTTTTTGAATATTTTTCATATATTCATCTTTTTGATAGATTAAATTATTTTCGTGTGTGACATAACAACGAAGACTTCCTCCATTTATAGTATTTAGTGTTGCATTAAAAATCTTCAATCCTGCTTGTTTTAAAATATATTCAATTACTATAAGACTGTAATATTCTAAGTGTTCATGACATATTGTGTCATAGGAATTTGTCTTTAACATTGTTGGCATATAAGACATTTCAAGAATCCATATTCCAGTAGGTGCAAGGATATTTTTGATGGCTTTTGTAAACTCTATTGGATTTTCCAGATCATAAAACATTGCAATAGAAGTAATAATGTCACATCTTTCCTCTTGTATAACATTGGCTAGCTTTTTTGACGGGAAAAAATCTTCTACTACTTTAATATCACCTTGTATACTTTTTGCAATATTTGAAGGATCAATTCCTATTTTTTTAAACTCTTTTGGATAGCTGTTAAGTAAGGTTCCATCATTACAGCCGATATCAAGTACAAGTGCTTTTGCTTTTCCGATTATTTCAGCTGCATCATTTGCAATATTGCCCAAATGCATCCTCATAGTATTATTAATTCCAGATCGATACCAATATACTGAATAAAGAATTTCTGGTGGTATTGAAAATTCCATTTGTAATAGCCCGCAGGCTTTCTTGTCTTTTAATGGACGACAAAGCACTAATGACGTAGGGAATTTTTTTTCAGTTGGTGTTATTTGTCCTGGTTTTACAAAAAAACCTTGTAAATATTGTTCTCCAAGATCAATTACTTTTGTAAGTGAATATGAGCCACATACACGACAAGTTTTTCTATGAGTTAGATTCATAATATTTAATTTTTTCTCCTAGGACAAATAACTCAGAATATTCTTTATCATTGTTATTCTTATTATTGTAAAATAATTTATCAGGATTGTAAGGACTTGAAGTACATTGAACTTTAAAACCATATTTAGGTAAGTTAACCTCAAAAAATGTTCTCTCAAAGGCAAAAGTATGTTTCTCACCAAAAGCATATGATTTTTTAAAATTAAAATTTTTCTTATTATCAATACCGCTACAATTTGGAACAAAGAGTATCAATACGCCCCCCCACTTTAAAAGGTTGTGAAATATTTCAAATATAGAAAATAAATTAGGCATATGTTCCAGTGCATGATTTGTAAAAATTACATCAAATGAATCTTTATAAGGAATTAAGTCAGTAAAAGAGTCTAATATTTTTAGACCTAAGTTAGCTCTTCCAAAAGAAGCTCTTTGTTTTGATATTTCAAATCCAATTGTATTAAAACCTGCCCTTTGTATTTGCCATGTTCCATATCCCCATGAGCAACCGAAATCCAGTATATCTCCACTTTGTTTGAACTTTTTTAGTATTTGAATTTTTTCTGCAAAATCTTTATCTGTTTCACAAAAAGTTGTCTGTAAGAGCTGCTGCAAACTGCTTTCGCTTGGAATATTAGAAGTAATGCCGATTTCATTATAAAAATGTTCGTAATACTTTAGATTTGTGTTTTCATTGTCTTTCGGATATCTAAACATTAATTCACATTGAGAGCAGCGAAGTAGTTTTAAAACAAAATATTTCGTACCAATCAATTCTGTCTTATGACACTTGCAATGTGGACAAGAAGAATCTACCTTCTGAATATATTCTTTAATTACTCTAAATAAAAATTCTAATCGTGCCATATATAATGTTTGTTTATTAAATACTACCTTTCCTAATGTTTGCTTTATATGGTTTTAATTAAAAATACTGATATTTCTATAAGTCGTCATTGTGATTAAGAATTCATTTCCTCTTTGTTAAAATTAGAATTATGTTTACTAATATTAAACCATGAATCATAAAAAAGGATCTTCTTTACCCACCATACTTGTTGGATTTTATAGTAATCCTGAACATGTTTCACCACTAATTGACTCAATTGAAATTTTAGCTAAAGATTTTAAAGTTTTGGTGGTTGCAAGAAATATAGGTACTTTCAGTTATAAATATCCTAAGAATGTTTCTTTATATGTAGTGGGTCCAAGATGTGAAATTATTGAACAATTTTCATTTCCTATATATAAAAAGATCTGTGGATATTTTTTATTTATTTTAAAACTTTTTAATCTGCTAAGAAGAGAGTGTATTTCCATTCTGTTTTTATATGATCTTCATGCATTTTTAGCTGGATATATTGCAAATAAAATATCCAGAAATGTCCCAATCTTCTATCATCAAAGTGTTACTAGCTTATCGAAGGAGTTACTAAAATCTCGCTGTATATATTGGATGAAATATTTAGAATTCTTTTTTTGCAGAAGTGTAAGTGTATTAAGTTTCCCAGATCCTTATATTGCAAAACTATTTTTGGAAGATGCTGCTCTTAATAAAAATAATAGAAAGGTAATTATAGTGGAAAATTGCCCAAAGAGAATTGAACAGCTTCCAAAGCCAGCCTTTCAAATGCAAAGACTTAAAGACCGTGGAAATAGAATAGTGCTACATAGAGGACCACTGAAAGGAACAAATATTACTGAAGTTATTCGTTCAATTAAATATTGGCCTCAAAATGTGATTTTAGTTTTAGTGGGGTTTTATCCTACAGATCCAGTAGATATGTATAAAAATATTGCTAATGAAGAGAATGCCTATAATAAAATTATTTTTGTACCATATTTACCTTCCAGGGAAGAACTCTTAGAGTTTATGGTAATTGCTGATCTTGGACTTGTAATATATAAAATTGTAGATTTAAATCATAAATATATGGGTCCGACAAAATTGTATGATTACCTGGCACTTGGAATCCCTGTTTTAGCTCCAAAAGAAATGTCATTTATCAGTGGGTTAGTAAGAGAACTAGGAGTTGGTTTAATCTATGATAGACCAACTCCTGAAATTATAGGAAAAATAATTTTTGAACTTCTAGAACATCCGGATCGTCATAAAACGAGTCAAAAAGCTCGCCAAATACATTTGTCAAGGCTGAATTATGAAACTCAATTTCAACCTGTTATGGATGAAATTAGAACTTTGTTAATAAAAAAATAAGGCTTAAAACTGTTTTATGGAATCAATTACAACAAAATTCATCAAAGCTATTTCTTATACATTTCTTGGATCCGTTATTGCCAGGCTTTGCGGGGTAGTAATTGGTGTTGTAGTTGCCAGAACTCTTGGGAGTTCATCACTTGGCTTATATGTTATTGTACAGTCCACAATTGGGTTATATGCCACATTCTTTGGACTTGGACTGGGTTTAACAGCTACAAAAATGATCGCTCAGCATTATGTTAACTCTCCTGAAATGATAGGAAAAATACTTGGATTATTGTTTCTGATACTTATTGTGTCAGTAGTTTTTGGTTCGAGTATTTATTGGTGGTCTTTGCCCGTTTTAGTTAAAAGTATTTATTCTATTTCTGCTTTAATGCCACTTTTAAAGATTGGTCTTTTTTGGTTTACCTTTTTAACATTAAGTCAGTTCTTAGAAGCTGTTTTAATTGGCTTTCAGGCATTTAAAAGTCAGATGTTTGTTACTTCAATACTAGGTTTTTTTAATCTAACTATTATTGTAATTGTCGTGTTAATTAATAAAAATGATATTCTTCAGAATCTAATTATAGGAGGGACAATTGTTGCATTTGTTCAAAGTATTTTATTACTTTTATATGTTTCAAAAGAACTTTCAAGGTATAAAACAAAGCTGTCATTAAGTAGCTTAAAATCATTAATTCGGCCTGTACTGCTTGACTTTTCAGCTCCTGCATTTATCGGGAAGATTATGGAACAACCTTTAAGTTGGGTTTCACTATTGTTGCTTGTTAAATTCGGGTCAGGTATTTCTAATGTCGGCGGATTAAATATCATTAGTAATATAAGAGGATGGATACTTTATTTTCCTGCAATGTTAGTAACTATTTTAATTCCTATACTAACTGATATTTATCATACAAAGGAGAAAGATATTTTTCAACGCACACTTGTACTAAATCAGAAATTTCTTTGGCTTACTACTTTGCCAATATTAGTATTTTTAATTACTGTTATTCGCTTATTGATTAAACTGTTATTTGGTGATTCTTACAGTGAGTTTTGGCAGGCTGGCGCACTTCTTTTGGCATGGGCGATTTTAATTCCAATAAATGAGATAAATGATCGCGCAATGATCTCTGTGGGTAAAATGTGGCTCTCCCTTGGCTTTAGAGTGGTTTATATGGTGCTTTTACTTTTAACGCTTATATTATTTATTCCAAGGTTTCAATTATCGGGCTATGTTTTTGCTACAGGAATTTCTTACCTGATATATGTTTTTATTCAAACATGCTGGTTAAGGAAATTAGCTCCGGATGAATCAGGAACAATCCTTAAATTATCAATGTTTTCACTTTTTGTTTTGTCCATTGCATATTGTGTTGCTCAGTTTTTTGAGGGGTATAAATCACTCATTGGTGGCATTATTATGCTTGCACTTGCATTATCTTGCGAATGGAAGTACTTTATTAAGGCTGAAGAAAAATCTCTGCTTAATTCAATTGTGAAAAAATATTTAAAGAAGAAAGAAGATTTTAGCTGAGCATTATAATAATAAAAATATGATTAAAGTTCTCAAAACATGGGATGAAATAGGTAAGTCCATAATTCATTTACAAGAATTAGGAATCCCAATTCATCACCAGCCTCAAAAAAATTGGGACTTATATAATATGTTAAAAGTAATAGAAGAAAATATAGAAAAATCTGAAGCTATTTTAGACATTGGAGCTAGTGGCTGCCCAGTTTTAGAAGCGTTGTTTAATAGAGGATATAGTAATTTATATGGAATCGATTTAAACTTTGGTTTTAGAGAGAAGTTTAACCGTACTATACTGGCAGCTTTACATCGCAGGGATTTTGGATTTTTTTTTGGATTTTCACCCATTAATCTTAAAAATGCTAACCTTTGTAAAACTGATTTTCCTAAAGAGAAATTTATGGCTATAACAAGTTTGTCTGTTGTGGAACATGGCATATTTTGGGATGACTATTTTAAAGAAATGTCTAGGCTCTTAAAACCGGGTGGTTATCTTTTGACTTCTACTGATTTTTGGCATGAGAAGATAAATACTAATGGAATATTTATATGTGGTGCTCCAATGAAGATATTTATACCTAAGGATATAACGGAGGGTCTCTCAATAGCTTACAAATATGGTTTTAGAGAGATATCTGAAAGTATTCCAAACACTAAACAAAAATGTGTAACTTGCAATGATATTCAATATACTTTTCTTTTGTTTGTTTTACAGAAGATATAATTTATACTTATAAAAAATTATGATTTCTTTATGTTACTTGATTGATAAGTCTTTTTATTTCTGTACGTAAATCTTCCATACTTGTTTTGCTGTCTGATAAGCTTTGTAATCTTTTACCTGGAATTTTATCAACAATAAAATCACTATAAGGCTCAAAAATATTTAGTCTATTCAGTTGTGATATTTGAATACCGGCTTTATAGCAATAGTAAATTGCCATTGCATATTTTTCAAGTGTAGGAAAATTAGACAATAGATAACTTGCAATTACTTCTGCATTACTGGTTAAAGGTTTTAAAAAACAGTTTTTTATATCATTAAATATATTTTGAAAAATAGATCTACTATTTTGCTTGTAATTTGCCAAAATTAATTCTGGATTTACCCCTGCTTGACTACAATAAAATCTATGAATCTCCTCCCAGCTCCATTCAGGATTTGATGCCAGGGTGTACAATCCGGGCTCTTCTTTTCCATAAGCTATATTTACTAATGCTTCTGCAACAGAAAAAGTAAAAACTGTATATGATGAACCGCTTGGGATTATTGCTGTTTCATTATTAATTTCATTTAAAATTATTCTGCTTATACTTTGTAATTCTCCGTGGACTTGCCCTAAGCGAAGTATGTAGATATCTTTATGAAATTGTTTCCCAAGTTGAAATGCTAATTTTTCACAATATCTTTTTGATCTGCCATAAACAGTTCTGGCAAAAATATATGGCTTGAACAGACGGGTATCTTTCCCCATGCCATAAGCCATAATACTGCTTGCATAAACAAAAGAAGAATCAGGAGGAGAACACTTTATTGCATTAAAAATAATCTTTCTTGAAGCTTCATTTAATTCAGAAGGAAGTCCTGCTGGCTTAGTAAAGTCAGCAATAAGATCACAATCTTTTAATATTTGAGTTAATTCTTTTGTATCTTCCGGGTTACTGTGACGACAATCTAATCCACATTTTCTTAAAAATACTGAGCTATATTTAGTTCTACAAATAGGAATGACTTTAACATTTTGCATTTTGCTTAAATATAAACAAACTTCAGTTCCTACTTGTCCATTTGCTCCTAATATTCCTATGGTTTTCATTTAAGTTTTTTTTCTGTCGCATATAATTCTTCAATTATTTCAGTTGTAAGAATTGATTCGGCTGCACATGTTAAATTTGTCTGTCTTGTTTTTATTCCGACTACAAATTGGTTCCAGTATTCACTAAATGTTTGATAAGGAGTAAGAGGATATGTTTGATTAAGGCTGTCTACAATTAGTGATAAATTATTTTTACTACTCTTATTTGACTCAATTCTTATGTCTGTATCAAATGAAATCAAGGAGTATGATAATGTTGCGTAGTTGAAGACAAATTCTAACTTATTTGTTGTTTGTTCTAGTTGACTAATTTTAATTTTACAATTAATCTTTTCATTGTTTTTGATTTTTATTATGAAATCAGCTTCTGTATGAATATCGAAACCACCTTCCATAAGCATTTTTGCTGACTTTATCTCAATGGATTGTGCATCTGTACTGTATAAAAGAGTATCTAGACCATGTACTCCAACTTCAAATAAAATACCTCCTCCAGCAAGATTAATATCTGAGTAGTGTTTACCACTCATTGAATATCCTGGATTTCCCAGTTCAAAATGAACGGATTGAAGAGGACCAAGCAAACCATCACGTATAATTTTTTTTGTAAGTTGTGTTGGACTCCAAACTCTTCTTTGATAACCACAACATAATGCATAATCAGAGAACCATGAACAGATTTCTTTATGCTCTTTAACTGTCCTGGAAAAAGGTTTTTCAACATATAAAGCAGAAGCATGCTCTCTTAATATCTTGTAATAAGGCTCTCTAGCACCATATGGGATTGCAATTAAAATGATATCTGCATAGGGCAAGTTGTTTATGTTTTCTTCTTGTTTTAAGAATGGTATCTTATATGCATTAGCTATCGATTTAGCTTTTAGAGTGTTTATATCAGTTATCCATTCAATAGAAATTTCTTTTGTGTTTAATAAAACCGGCAAGTGGACTTTAGAAACTATATCACCTGCACCTACTATGCCAACGGAAAGTTCTTTGCTTTTGGGATTTATGCTCATTCTATATATCTTATCAATTAAGTTTTAAATTATGTATAAAAAGAAATACAAAGCTAGAATAGTGATTGAAGATAACTTATTGTAAGGAAAATCTTTTATGAATGTTATTGTTTCTTGTGGGAGAAAATTCCATGCTTTCAATTTAGCAGAACAGCTATATAAACATGGACATTTACATAAGTTACTAACCACTTTTTATAGTAAAAAAAGAGGTTGTCTTCCAGAACTTAGAGAAGATAGAGAAAATATTAATCTCAAAAATGTAAGAGCAAACATTTTCCCGATTTTCATAGATGTATTACTAAGTAAAATCTCTTTTTTTCAAATTTTAGATCCTGGACAAATATCAAATAAGCTTTTTGATTGTTGGGCAAAAAATCAAATTGATAAATGTGATATTTTGGTTGCCTGGTCAAATGCTGCACTTGATACTATTAGAAGAGCAAAATCTTATGGTGCAGTTACTATAGTTGAAAGAGGATCAACTCATATTCTTTTTCAAAAAGAACTATTGGAAGAAGAATATTATAAATATAATTTAAAAATTAAATCAATTAAAGATTACTATGTTAATGAAGAGTTGATTTTGTATTCTGAATCAGATTATATTTCAATTCCATCAAGCTTTGCTATGCAAACTTATATTGAAAAGGGTATTGATCCTAAAAAACTTATCCAAATTCCTTATGGGGTTGATCTTACTAATTTTAAGCAAATTCAAAAAGAAGATGATATTTTCAGAGTGATATTTGCAGGTAGCTTAAGCTTAAGAAAAGGAGTTCATTATTTGCTTAAGGCTTTTTCTGAATTAGGATTAAAAAATGCAGAGCTTGTTTTGATTGGCTCAGTAAGCAATGAAATAAAATCATTTATGGAAAAATATAAAAGATATTACCATTATATTGGAAAAGTACCGCATCTTGAGTTATATAGGTATCTATCTCAAGGTTCCATTTTTGTTTTACCCTCTATTGAAGAAGGCTTAGCAATGGTAATTCCACAAGCAATGGCATGTGGTTTACCAGTAATTTGCACCACTAATACAGGTGGGGCAGATATTATTAGGGATGAGAAAGAAGGATTTATTATACCGATTAGAGATGTAGAGGCACTTAAAGCAAAGATTTTATATCTTTATGAGAATGAAGATAAAAGAAAATTTATGAGTGAAGAGGCTCTTAAAAGAGCTAAAGAATTTACATGGGATGCCTATGGGAATAAGGTTATAACTGCTTATAAAAAAATACTGCATAATCGTTAATGTTTATTATGCAACATTGAAGACAGTTTACCGTCAGTCGATTTGATGACATTTTTTATTTACTTACAAGTTGCATTGTTAGCTTTTTATATTATTTTGATTCTTTTTCTGGAGAAAGGTATAAAACTGTTTAATCCAATAATTTTAATATCAATTATTTATTTTATTAACTTTGGTGTATCTACTTTATATATGATTTCAATGCCTGAAGGATTCTGGAAATTTGACTTTTATGATCTTGCAATTATAAATAAAGGTTTATTGTTTTCTAATCTAGTTTTTATATTCTTTATACTTGGGTATTATTCTCCAAACTATGACAAAAATATAAAATCTTTCGTTAATAATTTAATTAACAAAATTCCCAATATTAATAATTACACACTAGAAATTAAAAATTTAATACTTGTGTTAATAATATTATTGATTTTTGGCTGGATAGCAAGAATGACTTCAATAATGGTGGGTGGATATTATCATATTGAATCTGGTGCTAATCCGATTAAGCAATCTGAATATTATACTTCTTATTCTCAGTATATAACTATTGGTTCTATGTTTCCGCTAATTGCTCTGGTACTTATTTTTTCCGAATGGCTTAAAAATAATAAAAAAGGATATTTATTATTATCAATAGTGTCCTTTCTGCTTGAAATTTTGTATGCTTTACCTTCTGGCAGTAAAGAAAGAATTTTACTACCTGTGTCTATTATTTTATTCCTTTATTCCCTAAAAAAGAAATTTCCCGTTGTTCCGTTAATTGGTTCTATACTTTTGTTTATATTTTTTGTTTTTCCTTTTGTTGGAATTTACAGAACTGTAATTTTGTCTGGAGACATGATAAAGGATTTTCAGGTGGTATCTTTTTTATATATTAGACTCTTTGAAAATATAGGATTAACATTGAATAATATTTTTTATTATATTTTTGCTGATAGATTCAACTATTCAATAATAGTAAGTTCAGTAGTGCACAAAACTCCTTTAGTATGGGATTTTAAGTATGGGTATACATATGCTATCTTCTTTATATCACTTATTCCTAGAATTCTTTGGCCAGGAAAACCAGGTATAGCTACTTTCGGAAATCAATTTGGAAGAGATTATGGATTTATTAGTCCTGTAGATTATAGTACTTCTGTTGGTATGTCCTGGGTAGGTGAAATGTTTATAAATTTCGGCTGGTTTGGTATTCTTACAGGTTTTTTCTACGGATTATTTTATAGAACAATTTACAATTACTTTATGAAAGATGGAAAACTTACCACTTTATCTGCAATCTTTTATGTTCTTACTTTGTATCATATAATACGAGGTAGCACGTTTGCACTTCTGTTTGGCGGATTGCTGAAGATTTTATTTATTTTTGTACTTATATCAGCTCCATTTTTAAAAAAAGTTAAAAGAACTTAGGAGAAAAAATGATCATTGATGTTGAGAAATTAAAAAAAAAGTTTTATCCTGATAATTCAAAAGACGGCACATTGATTTTCTATAATTGGTTAAGGCAATATGTGAAAAAAGAATTTACCGTATTAAATATTGGCGCAGGGCAAACTTCTAAAAGAAAGATTAGAAGTTTAAAAGGCGAGGTAAGGCAGATTATTGGTGTTGATATAGATGAAGCAGTTTTACAAAATCAAGATCTTGATAAATCAATCGTCATTAAAAAGAATGAGCTTCCTTTTGAGGATGGCTATTTTGATTTAATCTGGGCAGGTTATGTCTGTGAACACATAGAAGATCCGTTAACATTTTTAAGTGAGATAAGAAGAGTATTAAAGCCGGGAGCTTCATTTTTTTTTCGTACTCCTAATCGATATCACTATGTCTCTTTAATAGGCAGTATGACTCCTCACTGGTTTCATAAACTTGTAGCAAACAGAGCACGTGGCTTGTCTTCTACAGAACATGATATTCACCCTACGTTTTATCATTTAAACACTAAAATCTCAATATTAAAAAATGCAAATATGCTTGGATTTACAAATATCGAATTAAGGTTTATAGAGTGTGACCCAAGCTATCTGGTATTTCATCCAATTGCATTTTTAATGGGTGTTGTGTATGAAAGATTTGTAAACAGCAATGATTTTTTATCAGGTTTTAGAGCAAATATTTTCGGTCGCCTGGAAAAATAAAGATGAAGATTCTTCATATAACTCCCTCATATTATCCTGCATTTAAATATGGAGGACCAATTGAGTCTGTGCATTTATTGAATAGGGCATTGGTAAAGCAGGAAATATCTGTTGATGTTCTTACTACTGATTCTGGACTGAAAGATAGAAATGATATTGTACTCAATGAATGGATTTATCATAATGGAGTTCATGTTAAGTATGTTAGATGTTATTTTAATGAACGATATGCTTTTTCTCCCTTAGTACTAAATATTCTTTTAAGTCAGGTCAAAAACTATGATTTAGTTCACTTAACAGCATTATGGAGTTTTCCTGTTTTAGCTGGTGCTAATGTCTGTCTTCTTTACAAGAAACCTTATCTAATTTCTCCAAGAGGAATGCTTTATTACGATGCTTTAAACATTAAGTCTAAGAACCTAAAAATGCTTTATTACGAGCTTTTTGCAAAATCAATTTTAAATAAAGCAAGTGCTTGGCATTTTACTACGATTCATGAAAAAAACAATATAGCTCCTATAGTCTCACATTCTGTAAGTAATAAAAAATCAACAATTATACCCAATGGTATTAATTTAAATGACTATAAAAGTCTGCCCGCAAAAGATACTTTTAAAAAAAAATATCCAATATTAGCTTGCAACAAATATATTTTATTTTTGAGTCGTTTAAACAAACAAAAAGGACTTGATATTCTTATTGATGCTTTTCACAAACTACTTAACACTGATGACAAACTTTATTTAGTACTTGCTGGTCCGGATGATGGTTATGAAATGGCAACAAAAGATATTCTTAGATCTTATAAAATACTTAATAAAGCTATTTTTACAGGAATTTTAAAAGGGGAAGATAAGTTGGCAGCATATGTAGATGCTGAATTGTTTGTATTGCCTTCGTATTTTGAGAACTTTGGTATGTCGATTATAGAAGCTATGGCTTGTAATACCCCGGTAGTAATTTCAGATAGAGTGGGAATTGCAAATGATATAGAAGATGCAAGGGCAGGTGCAGTTGTTGATTTAGATGTAGAGTCTTTATACTTAGCGATAAAAAATTTACTGGAGAACCCTAACCTAAAACAGCTTTACTCAAACAATGGAATAAGATTAATAAGAGAGAAATATAACATTGAGCAAGTTTCAAAATTAATGATTAAAGCGTATGAAAAGGTGTTAGAAGGCTAAGAGATGAACAGTCTTTTCATAAATAAAATATATAGAATTCTAAAACGAAAAGCAGAGTCATTGATTGGTAATATTTATTCTATTGAAAAAGTTTTAAGTGTAATGGTTGAAAGGCCTTTTGTCCTTCATCTAGAGTTTACAAATTTGTGTAATGCAAAATGCATTTTCTGTCCTTATCAATTTCAGAAAAGGGAAACTGTATTTATGTCTGATGAAATATTTTTCAAGGCAATAAATGACTATTGTGAAATTGGAGGTGGTTCGGTTGAGCTGACTCCTGTTGTTGGTGATGCATTAATTGATCCTAAATTTTTGGATAGAGTAAAGTACTTGAGAAGTAGGCCACAGATTGATCGTATACATCTTACGACTAATGCAATACTTCTGGATAAATTTGGAATTGAAGAAATTTTAAATTCTGGATTAACTTCTATTACAATAAGCACTTCAGGTTTTGATAAAGAAATGTATCATCGTGTTTATCGTTCAACTCATATAAGCGTATGAGAAGAAATGTTTTAAATTTATTCCAGATGAATTCAAGAAAGACTGCTCCAGTTTATATTACTATTGGTTTAAGAAGTGATCGATCTCTTGAAAAAGTTATGAAGGATAAAGATTTTCAGGCTATCTTTGCATATAAGCCGCCAATTGATTTTACATGGTCCTATACTTCTGCAAATGGACGTATAACCAGAGAACTGCTGCCCGACACAATGAAACTGAGGATTGTAACCTCAAGAAAGAAACCATGTGTTCAACTATTTGGTGGACCAATTATTTTATCTGATGGTACTGCTATGGCATGTAGCTGTGTAGCTGCTATGGATGCTATAGAAGATCTAGGGATAGGAAATATTATGAATGCGCATCTTATTGAACTCTGGAGAAGTTATAAAATGAAAGAACTAAGAAAAAGCTTCAGTACAAATTCATTAAATAAAACATGTTCCGGATGTGACATGTATAGAGAACCTGAACTATATAAAACCTTTGAAGGAAGAGAAATAGCAAGAATTAATAAACTCAGGATGGAAGGCAAACTTGTAAAAAGAAAATCTAAACCTTCTGAGGCATTTCCACAGGGATGAAAAGAGAATTTCAAGTGCAAAAGATACTAAATTGGCTTTATACAAGTTCTGTACGTAATGTCTTGCGTAAATGTGGTGTCATTAACATATTTAAGTTTATAAATAATTTACAGACTTTAAATTTATATTTTGAATATGAAAGAAATCATCCTAAATTTTTTCAGACTCAGATTGGCAATCATGAGGCTTCATTTTTAATAGCTGACAAAAAAGAATACGCAAGAGCAGCTTCAGTAAATAAGGATAAATATATCATTCAAATTTTAGTAAATAACATAAAACCTGGAGACTGCTTTTGGGATATAGGGGCAAGTGTAGGTTTCTATACAGCTTTTGTTGCAAAGGCTGTTGGGGAAAATGGTAAGGTAATTGCTTTTGAGCCTGAAGTTAAGTCATTTAGCAGACTTTTACAAAATATTGAAAATAACAAGCTGAAAAATGTTTACCCATACAAAGTTGCACTTGGTAATGCCCACACACAGAAAAAACTGGCTATATCCGGTCACTATTCATCAGGGGCACATAGTTTAATTGCTCATAATAAGGAAAAATCCAGGAATGTTGAATATGAGGAAGTTGAAGTTTTCAGAGGTGATGATTTTTTGTTACAACAAAACATTGATTCGCCAACTGCGATTAAAATTGATGTTGAAGGAGCAGAGGAAGAAGTGTTAATGGGGCTTTCGAATATATTGAAGAATAAAAAATGTATTTTAGTTGTCTGTGAAGTTCATTTTTCAATACTAGAATCTTCTGATCGCGGAGACACGCCAAAAAAAATACAGAGGTTTTTAAATGATAATGATTTTACAAAACAACAGTGGCTGGATCACTCACACCTGGCTGCTTTGAAAGAATAATTCAGATATGAAACTCCCCATCTCAGCCATAATTCTTACCTACAATGAAGAAAAAAATATTCAAGCATGTTTGGATAGTGTGAAAGATTTTGTTCAGGACATTTTTATTGTTGATTCTTTTTCTACAGATAGGACTCTTGAAATAGCTAAGAAATACACCGATAAAATATTTCAGCATGAGTTTGAAAACTATGGAAAACAAAGAAACTGGGCTTTAAATAATTTACCGATTAAGACCGAATGGATATTAAATCTGGATGCCGATCACAGAATTAGTAACGAATTAAAGGAAGAATTATTCGGGATCTTTTCAAGTGGCAGGAATAATAATGTTAATGGTTATTTAATATCCAGAAAAACTATTTTTATGGGCAGATGGATTAAATACGGTGGACATTTTCCTGTCTATCATGGAATTTTGTTCAGAAAAAATTACGGAATCTGTGAAGAATCCCTGTATGATCAACATTTTGTCATTAAGGGAAAAGTAAAGAAATTAAAAAATACCGTAAATGATGTGGTGGCGGAATCACTCTCGGCTTTTATTGAAAGGCATAACCAGTGGGCATCTTTTGAAGCTAATAGCCAGCTGATGATAAATAGCGATCAAAAAACAAGATTAGAAACCAATATTTTTGGTAATTCCATGGAAAGAAGAAGATTTTTTAAAAATAAAGTTTATATGAAATTACCAGTTCTTATAAGACCATTTATGTATTTTTTCTATCGTTACTTTCTTAAGTTGGGTTTTCTTGATGGAAAAGAAGGTTTAATCTTTCACTTTTTACAGGGATTTTGGTTTAGGTTTTTAGTTGATGCAAAGATTTGTGAAATGAAGAAACTACCCACATTAAAGGGAAATAAATGATCATCCTTGGTCTAAATGCATATCATGGTGATTCGGCAGCTTGTCTTGTTATAGATGGCATAGTAGTTAATGCCATCGAAGAAGAAAGAATAAATCGTATAAAACATTGGGCTGGTTTGCCGATAGAGTCAATCAAGTGGTGTCTTTCTGATGCAAAAATAAATATAAGTGATATTGATTACATAGCTGTTTCCAGAAATCCATCAGCACATCTGCATAAAAAGATATTAAGAGCCCTTACAAAAACACCATCACTTAGTTTTCTTAAAAACAGACTTTCTAATGTAGCAAAAGTAAGCGAGATAAAATCTCAGATTGCTGAATCTTTAAATACTGATGTTTCAGCTATCAAGGCAGAAGTTGAAAATGTAGAACACCATCTGGCTCACACAGGAAGCAGTTTTTTAGTTTCACCATATTCTGAGGCAGTTTGTGTAACTGTAGATGGATTTGGTGACTTTGTTAGTGTTATGAGAGGTATTGGAAAAGATAATAAAATAAAAATTCTTGACTGGATTGAATTTCCGCATTCTCTTGGTATTTTTTATACTGCCCTGACACAATATCTGGGATTCTGGAATTACGGAGACGAATACAAGGTGATGGGCTTATCCGCTTATGGTAGACCGGTTTATTTAAATGAAATGAAGGAGATAGTCAAACCTAAAGACAATGGATTGTTTGAGCTGGATACATCTTTTTTCCTCCATGACAAAGAAGGGGTAGAAATGGTCTGGGAAAACGGACAGCCTGTAATTGATAAATTATTTTCTGACAAATTGATTGAAAAATTTGGCAAGCTAAGAGATAAAAACGAAGAAATTACAGAGCATCATCAAAATATTGCCTCATCAGTACAGACTGTATATGAAGAAATTTTTTTTCATATTTTAAATGATACTTACAAAAAAACAAAACTTGAAAATTTAACTCTTGCAGGTGGTTGTATACAAAATTCTCTTGCAAATGGAAAAATTACAGAAAAAACTCTTTTTAAAAATATTTATATTCCGCCGGCTTCATATGACGCAGGAACTGCAATAGGAGCTGCAATGGTCGTGTGGAATACTAAGTGCCATAAGCCTCGAAGGTTTGTAATGGAACATTCATATCTTGGCCCTGCTTTTTCCAAAGATGAGATTGAAAATCAAATATCTAAACATGCACTTGAGGGAAAAGGACATTTAACAGAGCTTATAAAAGATGAAACTATTCTTTGTCAAAAAGCTGCAAAATATATAGAAGAAGGAAAAATTATCGGGTGGTTTCAGAGCAGGACTGAATTTGGCCCTAGAGCTTTGGGAAATAGGAGTATTTTAGTAGATCCAAGACATAAAGAAATGAAAGATATTTTAAATGAAAGAATTAAAAGAAGAGAGTGGTTTCGTCCGTTTGCCCCGTCAATTTTAGAAGAAAAAGTCTCTGAGTGGTTTGAACAGGATTCTTCTGTACCGTTTATGGAAAAGGTTTATAAAATTAAAAATGAAAAACAGAACTTAATTCCAGCAGTTTGCCATGTGGATGGTACCGGAAGATTACATACTGTTTCTTATAAGTCAAATCAAAAGTTTTATAATCTGATCAATGAATTTTACAAGTTAACAAGTATCCCAATGCTTTTAAATACTTCATTTAATGATAACGAACCCATTGTAAATTCTCCAAAAGATGCTTTAGGATGTTTTTTGAGTACTAAAATGGATGTTTTGATCTTAGGTAATTTTGTAATTGCAAGAGATAAGAAAAATGTTTGACTGGAAAAATAAAAATGTTTTAGTTACCGGTGGCGCTTCTTTTATAGGTTCATCATTAGTTGATGCGCTTTTAGAGCGAGAAGCTTCTGTAAAAGTTATCGATGACATGACTAGCGGCAAGCTCGATAACATTAATGAACATATCAATGCCAAGCGTATAGAGTTTATTAAATATGATATTCGTACGTATCCTGATTTGGGGGAATTATTTAATGATGTAGATATTGTTTTTCATCTTGCTGCCGATCATGGTGGCAGAGGTTATGTAGATTTACACCAGGCTGGTCCTGCTTCTAACTTTTTTTTGGATGGAGCAGTATTTTGGCATGCCCTGAAGGCTAAGGTTGAAAAAGTTGTCTTTGCTTCAAGCGGATGTGTTTATCCAAATTACATTCAAGCCGATACTTCAAAAGAGTTATTTTTAAAAGAGAATATGGCAGGACCTCCTTATGATGCTGACAATATGTACGGCTGGGCAAAATTAATGGGTGAAATGACCCTGAAGGCCTATTCCAAAGAAAAAGGCTTAAAGACAGCTTCCTGTAGGTATTTTACAGTTTATGGCCCGCGCGGAGTTGAAAACCATGCACTAATAGCCATGATTGCAAGGGCATTTATAAAACAGGATCCATTTGAAGTCTGGGGAGATGGAACCCAGATTAGAAACTGGACTTACATAGATGACATTGTAAGCGGTACAATGCTTGCTGCTGAAAAAATTGATGATGGAACTGCAGTTAATCTGGGGACCATGGAAAGAAATACTGTACTTGATGCTGTAAATTTAGTCTTAGAATATACAGGACATAAAGCAAAATTAAAATTTAAAACAGATATGCCTGTAGGTCCGTTAAACAGGGTTGCTGACAATGTTTTAGCTAAAAAATTGCTCGGATGGGAACCAAAGGTATTGTTAAAAGAGGGGCTTAAAAGAACCATAGACTGGTACTATTCAGTAAGAAATAAAAACGAAATAGCTAAAGAACTTGAAACTCTTTTAACAGGACGTTAGATGAATGTTTTATTTTTTAACAGATCATTTTATCCTGACAGTGAGGCTACAGGACAGTTCTTAACTGAGTTATGTGAAGATCTGACGGCTTATGGACATAAAATTTCTGTTATATCAGGACGTTCTTATCATGTTAGGCGAAGTAAAAGAGTTAGGGTTTTTTATCAATATGAAGAATATAAATCAATTAAAATCTTCCGGGCACTAGGTACAATATTTCCAAAAAGAATTCTTTTGTTTAGAATTATTAATCTTGGTACTTATTTTCTCTCTGCTTTTTTTTGCGGATTTCTTTTAAAAGAAAAACCTGATGTCATCGTAGTTCAAACTGATCCACCCGTCTTAGGATTGCTTGGTATATTTTTTGCAAAATGGTACAGAGCAAAACTTATTTACTCATGTAAGGATATTTATCCTGAAGTTGGTATTATTACCGGAAGGCTACGTTCTCCTTATGTGAATTTCTTACTGGAAAAAATCAATTTAATAACATTTAAATTTGCCAATATGATCATTTGTCTTGGTGAAGATATGAAAAAAAGAATTATAAATAAAGGTATTAAAGCAAATAAGATTAGAATTGTTACTGACTGGGTCGATTCTAAAAGCATTTACCCTGTCTTAGAAGATAAAAATCCATTTAGAAAAAAATATAATTTTGACGGGTATTTTACCATTATGTATTCGGGAAATATTGGTTTAACACAGGGCTTGGATAAAATAATTGATTTAGCAGAATATTTCAAGGAAGAGCCAAAAATAAAATTTATCTTAGTGGGCGAAGGTGCTGACAAATTAAATTTACAAAAGAAGACAGCAGAATTAAAACTAACAAATGTAGAATTTCTTCCATATCAGTCAAGCGAAGATCTTAAACACTCACTAAGTGCTCCAGACGTTCATATCATTACTTTTATGAAAGGCTTAGCCGGTGTAATGGTTCCATGTAAGATCTATGGAATTCTAGGGTGTGCAAGACCGTTTATAGCATGGATAGATGAAGAAAGCAGTATATATTCAATTGCACAAAAATTTAACTGTGGAATAACTGTTTCATCCGGAGATATAAAGAAAATGATAAAAGCTATTGAATGGGCAGTAAACCATCCTGAAGAACTTAAAGAAATGGGGAAAAACGGTTATAAGGCTGTGCTGGAAAATTATGAAAGAAGGATAGCTACAGCAAACTTTAATGATTGCCTTATGGAAGTTTCAAAGAACTCTGTCTTACGGTAGAATATATACGTTTGAAATTAAAGATTCTTATGCCAAAAGTCTTAGTTACGGATAAATTAAATACCGCCGGCTTAGATATCCTAAAGCAGGTTGCAGAGGTTGACTATAAGGCTGGAATTTCTGCTGGTGATTTAAAGAAAATAATTAAAGACTATAATGCACTTCTTGTTAGAAGCCAGACAAAAGTTACAAAAGAAATTATTGATGCTTGTTCGCATAGTATGAAAATTATTGGCAGGGCAGGAGTTGGAGTAGACAATATTGATCTGGATGCTGCTACTCAAAAAGGAATTATTGTAGTAAACTCACCGGAAGGAAACACTACTGCTGCCAGTGAGCATACTGTTGCAATGATGATGTCACTTGCCAGATTAATTCCACCTGCTGATGCATCAATGAAAAAAAGAGAATGGCGCAGAGCAGATTTTTTAGGATTTGAGTTATTTAATAAAATTCTTGGAATAGTTGGCCTTGGGAAAATTGGTGCAAGAGTTGGAAAAATTGCACAGGCTATGGGGATGAAAATTATTGCATATGATCCGTTTATAAGTCAGGATTTTGCCAGTCAGCTTAGATTTGGGCTTGTAACTCTGGATGAGATATGGAAAAGATCAGACATAATAACTTTTCATGTGCCAAAAACTTCTGAAACCGTAAATCTTTTAAACAAAGAAACTATTCAAAAATGCAAGCGTGGAGTAAGAATAGTAAACTGTGCAAGAGGTGGAATAATTAATGAGCTGGATTTAGCTGAGTCGATTAAATCCGGTCATATTGCAGGTGCAGCGTTTGATGTTTTTAATGAAGAGCCGCCAAAAGATTCGCCCTTACTTGAACTTAAGGATAAAGTAGTTTTAACTCCTCATCTCGGTGCAAATACTGAAGAGGCTCAGCTTAATGTTGCTTTAGATGTGGCTGAACAAATAAGAGATGTTTTATCCGGCGGCTTTGCACGCAGTGCAGTTAATCTGCCTGCTATGAAAGCTGAAACTATTGCTGAAGTTAAGCCGTTTATGACACTGGCGGCGATTTTAGGAACAGTTGCAGGTCAGCTGGCTGAAGGAAAAATGCAGGAAATTCAGATTGAAGCTAAAGGCGAGTTAGCAAAGAAAAACACCGATCCGCTCACTGTAGCTATTTTAAAGAGTGTTTTATCCGGCAGTCTTGAGGGAGTAAATTTTGTAAATGCACCAATTATTGCAAAGTCCCGCGGGATAAAAATTATTGAATCAAAATCTTTTGATATGGGTGATTATGTCGAAGAACTAAAAATAACTTTAAGAACAGATAAAAGTACAAAGGTTTTATCAGGGACCCTGCTTGCACAGGATATTCCAGCAATTATACAAATTGACAATTACAATATTAATGCAACTCCTGCCGAGCATATGCTTCTTACTCACCATCAGGATAAGCCTGGTATGATTGCTCAGGTTTCCACAATTTTGTGGGAGGGAAATATTAATATCAGCTCAATGCATGTCGGGAGAAAAGGGCCAAGGGAGATGTCAGTAATGATACTAAATTTGGACGATCCTCTTTCAGCAGAACTTGTTAAAAAGGTTTCACAGATTCAGGGTGTTCTTGAAGCAAAGTATTTAAAGTTAACCACTTTAGAGTAATACATAATATTCTTAACTAAAATGGTAAAATGTTTTTCTGTTAATCATGCCAAACATAAAACTATTATTAAAGGAAAAAGTTGAAAAGCTTGGAGAGATCGGGGAAGTTGTCTCTGTAAAACCCGGTTATGCCAGGAATTTTTTACTGCCAAATAATTTAGCTGCAATTCCAACTCCTGGTGAAATTAAAAGAATTCAAAAGAAAAAGGAATTATTAGAAAAACAATATCAGGAAGAAAAACTTCAGGCAGAAGGTATTGCAAAGCAGCTTGGTGAAATTGCTAAGATTGAAATGAATGCTGAAGCTGGTGAAGCCGGAAAACTTTTTGGAAGAATTACGGCAAAGGATATTGTCGAAAGACTTAACAGTCAGCTTGGCATAGAAATTAACAAAAAAAGTATTTTACTTAAGAAAGCTATAAGTGAGCTAGGTGAATTTGATATAAAGATCAAACTGCACAATGAAGTTACAGCAGAAATAAAGCTTATAGTTAAAAAAACAGAGTAAATATGCAGGTTTAACTTAAATGCTTAAACAAATATCTACATCTTTTAAATTAATATTAATATTATTTTTAATTAATACAATTTTTATAGTAGCTGGTTTTTCAATGTCTAGCAATAGTGAGGCTGCACTTTCTAAGGGAGAGAAAATATTTAAGGCTAATTGTGTCGGGTGTCATTTGAATGGACAGAATTTAATAAGAGCTGACAAACCAATAATAGGCTCTTCTAAGCTTCAGTCAAAGCAGGCGTTTAAAAAATTTCTGGAATCACCCACCAAGCCAATGCCAAAGTTTGAAAACATAACCTCTATGGATGCCCGTTTTAATTCTTTGTATAATTATGTGATCACGCTTATGGGTAAATAAAATGCCTTTTATTACTTTTGAAGGAATTGATTGTTCTGGCAAGACTACACAAATTGAGCTTTTAAAAAAACATTTCTCAAAAAGAAAAGATATAGTTTTTACCGTAAATCCAGGTGAAACACCTTTAGGAAAAGAGCTTAGGAAAATAATTTTACACAGAAAAGATTTGAAACTTTCCGAGATCAATGAATTGTTTTTATTTTTTACCGGTATACATGATAATTATGAAAAAATAATATTGCCTGGTGTTGCACAGAATAAAATTATTTTTTGTGACAGATACTATGATTCTACTATTGCTTATCAGGGTTTTGGCCGCAGGTTAGATATAAATAAAATTTTAAAACTTGTAGAAATATCTGCTCTTCCGGAGCCAAATCTTACATTTTTATTCAGGATTGATTTTGGAGTTTTTATGGAGCGCTCTGAAAAAAAAGACATGAAAGACAAGATGGAAAGTTCAAAAAGCCAGTTTTATAAAAGTGTAATTGGTGGCTATGATGAACTTGCCACAATATATAAAAACAGGTATGTTGTGCTGGATGGTTCAAAATCCATTGAATTGTTACACGAACAAGTAAAGGAAATACTCAAAGATAGACTGAATATTTGCTAAAATCTAGAGGCTGGTAATGCCGAAGTAGCTCAGTGGTAGAGCAACGGTTTTGTAAACCGTGGGTCGTCAGTTCAAATCTGATCTTCGGCTTTTTAAGGCTTATTGGATCGGATTATTTCTTATGGGCGGCTGCCCGAGTGGCCAAAGGGGGCAGACTGTAAATCTGCTGGCGCAAGCCTTCGCTGGTTCGACCCCAGCGCCGCCCAATTTAACGGATCAACGAAGCTGAACAGTAACAAAAGTTAGCATATTTAAAACTGGCTGTTTAAAACTGACGTGCCAGTGTAGTTAGATGACATATGCGTAAGATACTGTCTTCAACATTTTGAAGAGTTAGTCAGATTTGTAAGAGCTATTGTCAAACGTGCATTAAACTTATTTACTGATTTTTACCTACAATAATATAATAGACTTGCTCAGTTATATTTGCAATTAAATCTGATATTTTTTCAAGTGATCTTATAGTAGACAAAAGCTGAGCTTCAATCTGAGCTTTTTCTCCACTCTCACATGCAACTTCTTTAAGTATTTGCTTATACAACAGATCATGTAAGTAATTTATTTCTGAAAATAATTTTGTCGTCTCTTTGACTGAATCCAGATTAAAAGATAAATATAAAGTTAGACTTGCCTTGAGTAGTTCTGTGACTACACTGGCCATTTTTTTAAGATGGTCTTTTATTTCTGCTTTTATTATATGAACACCAGATAATAATGATATTGTTGAAAGATAGTACTCTGTTGATTTCTCTAAACTTAAAACAATCTGTAAAGAGCCAATTACAAACCTTAAATCCCTTATTAATGGCTGTTGTAATGTTAGTACAAGAAAACATTGATCATTTAGTTCTTTGCTTTCTTTTTTTACTTCATTTGTAATATTAATTAATCTTTCCTCAAGTTTATTTGAATAACTTTCCAGGAGACTGTTATACAAATCAGAAATCTCAATACACTTTTCGCCTAAAATATAAACTTTTTGCTTAAGATCTGCAAGATCTCTTCTTAGCGGTGTTCGTGTTGTCATATTGTTCTTTTTTTTTGCTCGTTACATTTGATGTTATTTACTTGTTTCAAACTTTCTAAATAGTTATCATATCTCAGGCAATATAATAATGCTAGATCAGACTAGTTAAATTTAAGTAGAGCAAGCTGTAGGAGAAAAAAATGGATAAATTTCTTTGGTATGGAATAATTGGCAGTTCTTTTTTGGCAATCATTAGCGGATTATTGTTGGCTAAGTGGATTATGGGTTTAAGCCCCGGTAATGCCAAAATGCAGGAAATTGCAAAGGCAATTCAAGACGGCGCCGGTGCATACTTAAATAGACAATATAAAACAATATTTATTGTAGGTGTTGTGTTAGCAGTCGTTTTGTACTTTACCCTTGGTTTATATACTTCCATAGCTTTTATTATAGGTGCATTTTTCAGTGCATTGGCTGGTTATATCGGCATGAATATTTCAGTCAGAGCAAATGTCAGGTGCGCTCAGGCTGCGCATAATGGGCTTGCCTCAGCACTGGATGTAGCTTTTAAAGGTGGACTGGTTACGGGTTTGCTTGTTGTCGGGCTTGGACTACTTGGTGTAGCAGGTTACTTCTTAATACTTCAGATTATTCATCCAAACCATGTTAGTGACAATGTAAGAACTTTAATTGGGCTTGGATTTGGCGGAAGTTTAATTTCAGTGTTTGCACGGCTTGGTGGTGGAATATATACAAAAGCCGCAGATGTTGGTGCAGATCTGGTAGGAAAAGTTGAAGCTGGTATTCCGGAAGACGATCCACGAAATCCTGCAGTGATAGCTGATAATGTCGGAGATAATGTCGGTGATTGTGCAGGAATGGCGGCGGATCTGTTTGAAACTTATGCTGTATCAGCAATTGCAGCAATGTTATTAGCCAGTATTGAGTTCCAGAGCTATATTGCAAAAGGGAATTTGTATCCAATAATTTTCCCTCTTTTATTAGGATCAATTTCAATTGTTGCTTCAATTATCGGATCGTTCTTTGTAAAGCTGGGTAAATCACAAAATATAATGCATGCTCTTTATAAAGGTGTAATTTATAGCGGAATTATTTCTGCTGTTCTTTTTTATCCTGCTACAAAGTACTTTATGTGTGACTTAGGTATTCCTTCAATAAAACTTTATTTAGCTTCACTGGTTGGAATAATAATTACAGCTTTGATTATGGCAATTACCGAGTACTATACCTCAACTCACTTTAAGCCTGTAAGATCCATTGCACAAGCATCAGTCACAGGACATGCTACAAATATAATTGCTGGACTTGCTGTTTCCATGAAATCTACAGCTCTTCCGGTTCTTACGATTGTACTGGGGATTTTATCTTCGTACTTTTTGGCAGGGATATATGGTATTGCATTAAGTGTTATGTCTATGCTTTCAATGACTGGAATTATTGTTGCAATTGATTCATATGGCCCGATTACTGATAATGCTGGCGGAATTGCTGAGATGGCAAGGCTTCCAAAAGAGATAAGAAATATTACTGATCCTTTAGATGCAGTTGGCAATACTACAAAAGCAGTTACAAAAGGCTATGCGATTGGTTCTGCTGGACTTGCTGCAATAGTATTATTTTCATCATACACACAGGATTTGCAGAATCATATGGCATCTCTTGGTAAAAAAATGCCAGACTTTATCATTGGTGATCCATTTGTTTTGGTTGGGCTGTTTATCGGGGGGTTAATTCCATTTCTTTTTGGTGCACTTGCACTGGAAGCAGTTGGAAAAGCAGCTTCACAGGTGGTAGAAGAAGTCAGAAGACAATTCAAAGAACTAAAAGGAATTATGGAGAATGCTACTAAACCAGATTACTCATCTTGTGTTGATATTGTTACAAAAAGTGCGATAAAGGAAATGATTGTGCCGGCGTTGATTCCTGTACTGACCCCAATAACAATTCTGCTTTTGGGTATAATATTTTTAAAACCCTTTGATATGTATGCAGCATCAAAGATTATTGGAGGAGTACTTGTAGGAAGTATTGTTACAGGTATCTTTTTAGCAATTATGATGACAAGTGGTGGTGGTGCGTGGGACAATGCAAAAAAATATATTGAAGAAGGGAATTATGGTGGTAAAGGCTCTGATGCGCATAAGGCAGCTGTAACTGGTGACACCGTGGGTGATCCATATAAAGATACAGCTGGGCCGGCAATAAATCCAATGATTAAAGTGTTGAATATTGTTGCTTTATTGATTGTTAATTATTTATAAAAAAAACAATAAAGGATCAAAAAACAATGCAAGATGTAACCCAATTTATCAGAATTGAAACATAATCTATGTAAAAATGTTTGTATTAAGTGTTTAGGGTTGATATGCTGATAAATTGTAATATAATCATGATAACAATTAGAAATGCGACAATACAAGATATAGACAAAATCTATGCAGTTGAATGTGAGACATATGAAACACATCATTGGTCCAAGAAGTCATTTATTAATGAATTAAAAACCGAACATTCAAAATATTTTGTTTGTGAATCGAACTCTGATAATAAAGAAATAGTTGGTTATGCAGGTTATTGGATCGTAGGTAATGAAGGGCATATAACTACAATGGTTGTTTGCCAAAGATATCGTCGAAGGCATATTGCTGATATATTACTATATAAATTAATCGATTCCGCTATACGTAATAATATCAAATGGTTAACTCTTGAAGTAAGAGCTTCAAACATAGCCGCAATAGCATTGTATTCAAAATATGACTTTAAGCAACTTGGTATCAGAAAGAATTATTACCAGGATGATAATGAAGATGCCTTAATACTTTGGACCGATGATATTTCAACTCCTCAATACATTAAGCTCATAAAGGACAGATATATGCTTATAAAGAATAAAATCGACATTGCTGATATATTGCAATACGATTAAATCAAAGAGAACGATTGAACTATTATCTAAATTTAAATAAACCTCTATATATCCTTTTTAATTTTCTTTGTTCTTTTATAACAAGCAATCAAGGCAAAATTCAAGCAAACGGCTTGCAGATAATTCTATATTATGTGCAGTAACCTTGTTAAGCAATATATACAAAGCTTAATACTACACATTAAGTATTATATTTGTATAACTTTTGGGCATTACATAAAATATAAACTGGTTTGTTAAGAGGAGTATTAGCTTTGAGTAAAATCTTAATAATTGATGATGATCCATCTATCGTAGAACTAATAAAAGTAAATCTTGAAATTCAAGGTCACACAATATTTACTGCCAACGATGGCTTAACCGGAATGGCAGTATCACAGCAAGAAATTCCAGATTTAATTATTCTTGATCTTATGATGCCCGGCACAGACGGGTTTACAACTTGTCAAAGAATAAGGCAACTAGAAAAGACAAAAGAAATTCCAATACTAATGTTAACCGCATTGTCCAGTACTAGTGACAAAGTACAAGGATTTAACTCCGGAGGAGATGACTACTTAACAAAGCCATTTGAACTACCAGAGTTATATGTAAGAGTTAAAGCCCTACTAAGAAGATCCGGTAAATCAACAGCGGCAGCTACACTGCCAGAACTATTACATGTAGGTGATATTACGTTAATACCAGAAAGCAGAGAAGTAAAAATTGTAGATAAAGTTGTAAGATTAACACCTATTGAATTTGAAGTGCTTCACTGTCTAATACAGCACCATGGTCAAACAGTAACTACAAGTAAACTGCTTGAAGAGGTCTGGGGTTATTCTCCAGACGATGATGTTGACACAATAAGGGTTCACATAAGGCATTTAAGAACCCGCATAGAAATTGGTGAAAAAAAATATATTAAAACAGTTTATGGTGGTGGCTATCAGCTGATTCCGGAAGGCTTTGCAGGAAAAGAAAGCCAATCAACTCAACAAACCTTTTAAAGCTGATTAGGAAATTTTTTTGATATAGTTATAAACTGACATAAATATTAAATCTTAGAGCAGGGCGCTTAGCTCAGTTGGTAGAGCACTTGTTTGACGTACAAGTGGTCAGAGGTTCGAATCCTCTAGCGCCCAAGTTAAATTTTTATTTTTTTTATTGCCTTTATTAAAGCAAACAATAAACCTAATATAACTACAAATAACACCCAGGGTATCCATGTATTGTCCAGAGATTTTTTTATGGCAGCTTTGTTGTTAATTTTTTTTCTGTGTAGAATTTTATTCATTGAGTCTGATTGTTTTCCTACTAATTCGTCCTTGTTAATTACATCAACACCTGAAGTAGGATCTAATTCAGCTTCTGCTTCAGGAAGAATTTCACCTGAATTATCAGTGCTTCTATAAATCTTGGTAGTTATACTTGATTCAGGCAATTGCTCATCATCAAGATTTGAATTTGAATCCATACTTTGTAAACCATTCATATCCTGAGCAAACAAATTAAAGCTGCTAAATAAAAAGAAAAAGATTATCAAAAACAATGATATATATCTCAACCATCTATTGTTTATCTTAAAAAAGAAATTATAATTAGGTTTGTACATTGGCTTACCAGTTAAAATATCACTGTCAGCATAATGAAATACTACAATAAAAACATTGCCGCTTTGATAATTGTAATATGTATAATCTGCATAGTAATAGGATTGTTTTTTCAAAAGCCAAAATTTGAAATAATCAGTTCAAAACATTCTATAGAAAGCAATAACCGCTTCCCTGTAATACAAACACCTTTTAAAGGTGCATTTAAAGGTGAAAAAATATCAGTAATCAAATTAGACGGCATAATAAGTGACACGGCAGGTTCATCTTTTTTTAGAGATTTAACATCAAGCAGCTCAGTATTAGATTTAATAGTAAAAGCTGCAAAAGATCAAAGTGTAAAAGCAATTGTTATAAGAATTAACAGCCCCGGTGGCACAGTAGCTGCAAGTCAGGAATTATATAAAGCTGTAATTAATGCAAGAAAGAAAAAACCTGTTGTTATAACTATGGGTGATGTAGCAGCATCAGGTGGTTACTATATTTCTTCAGCAGCTGATGCAATATTTGCAAACCCTGGAACTCTTACAGGAAGTATTGGAGTAATAACTTCATATTTAAATTTTTATGACTTATTAAATAAAATCGGAGTCAAGGGTGTTGTTATAAAATCAGGAGATTATAAGGATATTGGTAATCCAGCCAGGCCAATGACGCCGGAAGAAAGAAAGATATTGCAATCGTTGCTAGATGATACTTACGATCAATTTTTAAGTGATGTTTCAAAAGGAAGAAATATTCAAAAGAGCACTCTTGCAAAGATTGCTCAGGGATTAATTTACACAGGGAAACAAGCCAAAAAAGTCGGACTGGTGGATTATCTGGGTGATTATAATCAGGCCATAAAATATACACAAAAACTAGCTAAACAAAGATTTCCATATCTTGCAAGAAAATACGGAAAAAAAGACATGCCGGTTGAAGAGACCTGGAAAGGCGGATCAATATTTGATGTGCTTATAGGATCCATGGAAAGAAATATAAATCCAAATGTTATTGACAGGAAATTTTTAAAAAATTATTCTTATTCGAAATATCAGCCCCTGTGGCTTCTTGAATAAAGCGCCAGTTAAAAAGTCGATTTTTTTTCCCTGTCTTTTGAAGGTAATTGTGAATAAAACCGAAATGGTTTCGGAAATTTTTTCAACTCTTTTACTTTTTTTAAAACAATTTCTCTGACTTTTTTTTGCTGATCATTTATAGGTAAAGTAGCATCAATTACTGTTAATCCGTATTCTTCAATCATTTTTTCATATTCAGTTAAAATTTTCTCCTGAAATAATTTAAAACTTTGCTTAATATCAGCTGATAAACCCAAATCCATTCCGGCTTCATAATATTTAATTTCTGTCCTACTGCTTAAAATACGATCAAGTGCAATATTTAAAGGTACTTTAAAATAAAAAGCAATTGTAGGTTTTACAGCAAACTCATAAAGTTTTCTAACCCACTTAGAGTCTACACCGCGGGCCGCATCTCTCGCAAAAGCTGTGTAAATATACCTGTCAGCAAGGACTATTGCACCAGCCTTAATTGGCGGAATAATTTCTCTTTCAATTCTGTCTGCAAAATCAGTAGCATGAATTAAACTAAATGTAGTCGGGGTTAAAATTTGTTTTGCTTTTCCACGTCTTGTAGTAGTTTTAACAAGCGGAGAAGAATTCCACTCACTAAAAAAAACTCCAAAGCCTTCGTTTTGCAGCCATTGATGTAAAAGTTTTAACTGTGTACTCTTTCCAGAACCATCAATACCTTCAACAATAAAAAGTTTTCCCGGGTATTCAAAATTCGAATATTTTTTCATATCGTACATTTATTTTACAGCAGGTCAATAAAACAACAAAATAAGAAGAATTTACGTGTATTACAATAAAATAAAATTAATTTTTATAAAACAAATTCAAAAACAACATAATTAATTCAAGTTAAATTGATTTAATTTAGTAGTTTTAAATAATTTACATTATGAGCAAAACCAAAATTTCAATTCTAGGTGCAGGAAGCTGGGGTGGCACATTAACATGGTTATTAAGTAACCAAGGGCATAAAGTTACTCTTTGGACTTTCAGCAAAGAAGAATACAGGGTTTTAAGTAATACAAGAGCACTGCTTAGACCAAAAAAAGTTCTGCTAGGCAGGAACATTCAAATTACAACGAATCTAAAAGCTGCAATTACAAATACAGGCGTAATAATTATTGCTGTACCTACAAATGCATTTAAAAGTTTAATTTTAAAATTAAAACATTTAAACCTAAGTAAAAAAATAATATTGCTCAGCGCTACAAAAGGAATAACAACAAATGACTATACAAGACCATCACAAATATTAAAAAAATATTTACCAAAAAATAAATTCGCCATTTTATCAGGTCCAAACATTGCGCTTGATGTAATTTCAAAAGCACCAATTATATCTGTAATCGCATCAGGTGATATTAAAACCGCAGGGTTTTTACAAAAAATTATTTCATCAAAATTTTTCAGGATTTACATAAACAGAGATGTAAATGGTGTAGAAATAGCAGGGGCACTTAAAAACGTCATTGCAATTGCAGCAGGAATGTCTGATGGTTTTGGTTTTAATATAAGCACGAAAGCAGCACTTATTAGCAGAGGACTAATTGAAATCTCAAAAATTGCAATAAAAGAAGGTGCAAGTGCTAAAACCCTCTTAGGAGCTGCTGGAATAGGGGATCTAATAGCCACTTGCTGCAGCAAAAACAGCAGGAATTACAAAGTAGGATATGAACTGGCAAGAGGAAAAAAGCTAAAAGATATCTTAAAAAAACTTGGTCAGACAGCAGAAGGGACAGAAACAGTTAAAGCAATGGTCAGTCTGGCAAAAAAATATAAAATAAACACACCAATTGCAAATGCTGTATATAAAATTGCAGTAAAAAATAAAAATCCAAAAACTGTTCTAGAAGAACTTTTAAACAGGCCTATGGCAAAGTATGAGATTGAATTTTAAGAAGCCTTAGCCAGCTTTTCAGCTTTTTCTTTCACTTCATCAATATCACCTACCATATAAAATGCCTGTTCTGGAAGATGATCATATTTTCCTTCTAAGATTTCTTTAAAGCCTTTTACGGTTTTTTCTAAGGTAACATATTTACCTTTGGTCCCTGTAAAAACTTCTGCGACATTAAACGGTTGGCTTAAAAATCTTTGGATTCTACGAGCCCTGTTAACTGTGAGTTTATCTTCTTCTGACAGTTCGTCCATACCAAGAATAGCTATAATGTCCTGAAGCTCTTTATATCTTTGTAATGTCTGCTGTACTCCACGGGCCACATTATAATGCTCTTTTCCAACAATCGAAGCTTTTAGCGCAGTGCTGGTAGAAGCTAATGGATCAACTGCAGGATAAATACCAAGCTCAGCAATCTGCCTGCTTAAAACAGTAGTAGCATCCAGATGTCCAAACGTAGTAGCTGGCGCTGGATCAGTCAGGTCATCTGCCGGAACATAAATAGCCTGAACTGATGTAATAGAGCCATCTTTAGTACTGGTAATTCTTTCCTGCAGTTCACCCATTTCAATGGCCAGAGTAGGCTGATAGCCAACTGCACTTGGCATTCTTCCAAGAAGCGCAGAGACTTCAGAACCAGCCTGGGTAAATCTAAAAATATTGTCAACAAAGAACAAAACATCTTTTTTCTGTACATCGCGAAAATATTCTGCCATAGTCAGTGCTGAAAGACCAACCCTCATCCTGGCACCAGGAGGTTCATTCATCTGCCCGTAAACCAGTGCAACGTTTTCAATGACTCCCGATTCTTTCATTTCATTCCAGAGATCATTTCCTTCTCTTGTTCTTTCACCAACTCCGCCAAAGACAGAAATACCTTTATGAGCTTTAGCAACGTTATTTATAAGCTCCATAATAATAACTGTCTTACCAACACCAGCCCCGCCAAATAATCCAATCTTTCCACCTTTTACATAAGGCTCAAGTAAATCAATAACTTTGATACCTGTTTCGAAAATTTTTATATCAGTACTTTGTTCAGCAAGCTTCGGCGCTTCACGATGGATAGACCATCTGTCTGAACTTTTTAACGGTGCACCTTCATCTACCAGTTCACCAAGTACATTAAATATTCTGCCTAATGTTTCATCACCAACAGGAACAGATATTGGCTTCTTGGCATTAGTTACTTTCATACCTCTGGATAAACCATCGGTAGAACTCATAGCAACAGCTCTTACTTTATTATCACCCAGTATTTGCTGAACTTCAGCTACAACTGATATTTCTTCATTTGCAGAATTTTTTGTTTTAATAACCAGCGATGTATAAATATCAGGTAATTGACCTGGCGCAAATTCAACGTCAATAACTGGTCCTATAATCTGTGAAATCATTCCTTCTTCTTTAGAAATTGTTGCAGTCATAAAGTATCCTCTTACTTTTCAAAGTATAGCCATAAAATACTAACACTCAAAATAAAAATAGTAAACAAGTACTGATTTATTTATACTGATTTGAATCTGGAGCTGCTATAACATTTTTATCTGCATTACTTTCCCTTAAGTCTAAATTTTCGTTAATAACAACATAGTTTGTATTTTGAACTTCATCATGACAAATATATCTTATTGAAGCGGGAGTTTGTCCAGTAAATTTATCAAGGAAAAAAAATAATGACAGGCTGTCATTTGGATAAATTATATATGTTTTATTTCCGGATAAAAAACTTTTGTCATTATTTAAGTTAGAGGTGTTTTTTCGGAGCGAGTTAAATCGCATTGCTGTATTAGCTGCAGATTTAGCAATACCCCCAAGTGCAATAGATGCTGCACCGGCTGCAACGTTAAATACTGCAAGCTTTTTTGAAGATTTATCCTTTGTAAAAGATGAGACCTCTGATATGCTGCTGTAATCAACACCTAAATCAATGCTGTAACCTGGTATTGAAAAGGTTCTATCCGATCGGTTTTCAAAATACAATTCATATAAATCAAAACGTTTAGCGATAAAGCGATCTATTGGCGGCTCTTCTATCTTTCTAACCACATATTCAAGTCCATCAACTTTTTCCAGAAATGCATAAGCAGTTTGAATTTGAAAAGAAAGAAAAAAAATCACTAAGATTAAACCAAAGAATCTCATATAGTTTAATCATACCCACCAATTCTTAACGATTTTTTAAATCTGAGAAAACATAGTCAAATTGTAGATCCTGACCTTTGCCCAAAAGATAGGATTTGACATCATTGGGAGAGGCTTTAGTCTTAAAGTATTCAGCTTCCTTAGCTGACTTCAAAGCTTTATTTACAATGCCTTTTAAGGGAATATTTACCGTTCTAATCTTAATGCTGCCAGGAGAAAGTTCAACAATTTTAAAGCTGCACGGATAAACAACAGGGCTTGGTACATTAACAAAGAGACAATCTTTGAATAAATGAGTCCTGTTAAAATATTCACCTCCGGAAAGAACCAGCTTAACCTGCGGGTTTGCGTCAATAATTTCAATTATTTTCTTTGCTGCGGAATTATTTATGATATTACCACCTGCATCAAGCAATGAGTGGTATAAAGCAATTACAGTTGTCGTATTTTTATTCTGAGATAAAACAGAAGTAAACCATTTTAATTGTTCTCTGGAAAGTCCGGAGTTATTGAAAAGCAAAACACTGTTTAAATTGATAAATAAGTAGTTTCTTATTTTTTGTGAATACCATAAATTTTTTGTTCTTTGTCCAAAAATACTTAGCGAATAAGCCAGCTCATCTGTATTATAGGTTTTTATTTCATTTATACCCGGATTTACAAAGACTTTGCTCTTAAGTTCACTGGTCATATCCAGAAAAAGCTGCCATAAATTTTCATCCTTTTTTTCGTCTGCTATATTATTTCCGCCAAAAATTACAATATCCGGCTTTAATTTTTGATTTATATATCCGATTATCTCCTGAAAAACAGCTTGACTTTCATATATCAATATTCCAAATTTTTTTTCCAGCGTGTGTTTTATACTTTGGTTTTGAGAAGGTGTGTGATATAGATTCAGGTCTGATATATAGATTATGCTGATCCTGTCATCACTGGCTTGTAATGCAAAGACAAGCGAGTGCCACACAAATAAAGCAATTAAAGTTATTATAATTAAAAAGTTTTTTTGTTTTACATCCACGTATAGTATTATAAGTGAGGAATGGGAATAAAAAGTTTATTGGAATATTTAACAGCTTTTATTTTAGTTTTTATATCATTTGCAGTATGTTCATCGCAGGCAAAGTCGATTAATCCGGAAGAAATGAAATCACAAATAAAATATATTACTGAAATAAATGGAATAAAAGAATTTGAACTGCCCAACGGTTTAAAAGTATTACTAAAATCAAATCGTTCTGTTCCGCTTGTAACTTTCTCTATTTGGTATAAAGTCGGCTCCAGAAATGAAACAGCAGGACAATACGGACTTGCACATTTTCTTGAACATATGATGTTTAAAGGTACTAAAAAACTAAAGAAAGGGGAGATTTCAGCTACAATTCAAGGTCTTGGTGGGGTATACAATGCCTTCACCTCAAGTGACGGAACTGCATATTATGAAACAATATCACCAAAATATCTCGAAAAGGTTATAGAAATTGAATCTGACAGAATCAAAAATTCGACCCTTGATCAAAACGAGTTAAATCTTGAACGAACAGTTGTTCTCTCAGAGCTGGAGGGAGATCTGAACAATCCAGCTACCCACTTAGATCAAAAAGTCAGAGGACTGGCTTATGAAATAAGTCCCTATAAGCATCCGACTATTGGATATGAAAAAGAGGTTGAAAATATAAGCCCTGAAATGATGCGGGAATTTTACAAAAAATTCTACAGTCCAAACAATGCAGCTATTGTTTTAGCAGGAGATTTCAATGAAGCTACAGCCTTGAATTTAATTACTAAATACTTTGGGGAAATAAAAAATGACACTGGCAATATTTATGATTCCATCCCGAAAGAGAAAGAACAAATCAAAGAAAAACGTACAATCATTAAAAGAGCCGGATCATTTAAAATTCTTGAAATTGTTTACCATGTAACTGATACAAAGGACAATGACATCTATCCCCTGAATGTTCTTGAAGAAATATTAATCAAAGGCAAAAAAAGCCCGTTAAAAAAGAAGCTAATCGAGAAAGGGTTAGCCACCGAAGTTTCCGGCGGCACAGAAGCAAACAGAGATCCCGGATTGTTTCAAATAGCGGTTTCATTAACTCCAAAAGCAACACATAAAAAAGTTGAAAAGATTATATTAAATGAAATAGATAAACTAATTCAAAAACCTTCTTCTAAGAAAGAAATTGAAGGTGCAATAAACAGGATTAAAGCAAGCTATTTGTTTGGGCTTGACGGTACTTATAATCAGGCACTAAATATAGGATATTTTGAAGTAATAAATAACTGGAAACAATCTCAATACTGGATAGATGAAATATCAAAAGTAACTCAAAAAGATATTACAAAAGTACTAAACAAGTACTTTAAGAAACAAAATCGTACCATTGGATACTTTATTCCAAAGTTACAAAAAGGGGAAAGATATGAAGCTCTTCCAATAAATACAGGAACAGTTCATAACTATAAAAAAACAAGCCCAACAGAAAAAGCACAAACATTTACAACAAATCTTTTTAAATATGAAAAAATTCATTTACAAGACAACTCTGATTTACTGCTGTATAAGGATATTGATCTGCCAATTACTTATATCTCAGGCGTTATTAAAGGTGGAAGCAGTTTACTGCCAAAAGACAAAGAATGGTACTGCCAGCTAATTACAAGAACCCTGGAGAAAGGAAGTAAAAAATATACAAAGGAAGAAATTGAAGAAATTCTTGACAATACCGGCTCTCAAATAAATTTTTCCTGTGATGAAGAATCATTTAAGTTCACACTGGCATCTATAAATGACAATCTGCCAAAATCAATTGATTTATTATTCGATATTTTAATGAACCCCTTGTTTCCAAAAGAAGAAATTGAAAAGGAAAAGGAGAAACTAACAGCTGAAATAAACGAGTCAAGAGATAACACCTCTGAAAATGCATCCAGAAGGTTTAGTCAAATTATTTACCCGTCAGATCACCCTTACTGTTCAAACACTTTCCCGGAAGATATCAGCCTGATTAAAAAAATTGATATTAAAAAAATAAAAGATGTTCATAATTCCTTAATTAGAAAAAATAAGGCAATTATTACATTAGTTAGCAACTTAAATAACAATGAATTAATAAATCAAATCAATGACAGCATAGATACCGGGAAGCCAAAAGAAGAGGGAGAAATAAACATCCCGGACACCTTATTAAGAGAAAATTCAAGAACTGAAACAATAGTTTTAAAAGATAAAATGCAATCTGATGTATTTTTAGGTCATGCCGGAAATTTAAAAAGAACTGATCCTGATTTCTACAAAATGAATATTGCAAATTACATACTGGGTGGCAGCTCTTTATCAAGCAGGCTGAGTAAACGAGTCAGGGACAATTCCGGATTAACTTACACCATATACTCATACATAAACAGCTCACATGGTAAAGGTGAGTTTGCAGTTTACTTTGGTTCAAATAATACCAATGTAGACAAAGCACTAGAACTAACAAAAGATGAATTGAAAAAATTTGTAAACAATGGCATTACTGAAGAAGAATTAAAAAGAGCAAAGGCTTCGCTGATAGATTCTTTCGTATCCAGGAATTTGTCTACATATAAAAACATTGCAAGCACATTAAGTGGGATTGAATTTTATAATTTAGGGGAAAATTATATCAATGACTATCCGGGAATAATTAATTCATTAAAGCTCGACGAAATAAATATTGCAATTAAAAAATACATTCATCCGGAAAAATTAAATACAGTAATTGCCGGGGAATATAAAAATTCAAAATAGATTTTACTTATCTTCTTCCACAGCCTCTGCACAAGGCAGACAAATAGTAGAGTGTTTGGAATGTTTACCTATTTCAGTAGAATGTTTCCAGCAGCGAGGGCATTTTGTGCCATCTGCCAGTAATGCTTCTATTCTGCAATCAGAAGTCTCTAATAATTCAACCTTAGATACATTAAAAATCATTGGTAATTCATCCCTGTATTCAGAAAGTAATTCACCTTTTGTTTTATCTGAATTAATAATTAGTTTTGCTTCCACTGATTTACCAATTACTCCTTCTTTACGCAGTGCTTCTAATTTATTATTAGCATCAGATCTAATGGATAGTAAATTCAAGAAATCAGAGTTAAGTTTATTGTTTTTAAACTTATTATTTAACAACGGCCAATTCAAAAAAATGACTGATTCGACAGGTTTTTTAAATTTCAAGGGTAAATGCCTGTGGATATCTTCAGCAAGGTGCGGCATAACAGGGCAAAGTATGGGCACTAAAGCTTCTAAGATTTCCTTTAGAACAAACTGAACTGCAAGCCTGGATGATTTCTTTCCTGCATATAATCTGTCTTTTACAATATCAAAATAAAAAGCAGACAAATCTACAGCACAATAATTTTGTAAAATTTGATAGAACCTGTAAAACTCATAATCTTCAAATGCTTTTGTAACTTCTTCTTTTATTTCCTCCAGTTTATGAAGCGCATATTTATCTATATTCCAGAGGTTTTCGTACAGTGTTTCAGAATTATTTAAATCATAATCATATAAATTTCCCAGAATAAATCTCATGGTATTTCGAATATTTCTGTAAACTTCAGCCAGCTGCTTCAGCATAGTCTGACCAATCCTCATATCGGAAGAATAATCAATACTGGCAACCCATAGTCTTAAAATATCTGCACCATACTCACCAATGACCTTGTCAGGATCTATGACATTTCCCATAGACTTGGACATCTTCCGTCCGTTTTCATCTAAGACAAACCCATGGGTAAGCACTGTCTTATAAGGTGCTTTTCCATTAATAGCTACAGAGGTTAAAAGTGATGACTGAAACCAGCCGCGATGCTGATCGCTGCCCTCTAAATATATTTCGCTTGGTGAACCTTTTTGATTTTTATCAAATAAATCAGAGTTTTGATCAACTACAGAATAATGTGTAGAACCAGAGTCAAACCACACATCCATTATGTCTGTTTCTTTTTTAAATTTTATATTTTGACAGGAGCATTTATATCCATTTGGCAGTAATTTTTCTGCTTCCAGCTCCCACCAGACATTCGTACCTTTTTCTTCTACAAATTTTGCAACATGTTCAACAATAGCCTTATTTAAGTGTTCTTTATTACAGCCATTACAATAAAAAGCTGGTATAGGTACTCCCCAGACTCTCTGCCTGCTTATGCACCAGTCTGTTCTTGACTCAACCATTGCATAAATCCTGTTTTCGCCGATCTTTGGAACCCATGTTACTTTTTTAATTTCACTTAAAGCTTTATCCCTGAAATCTTTTACGCTGCAAAACCATTGCTCAGTAGCACGAAACATAATAGGAGTTTTAGACCTCCAGCAATGAGGATAACTGTGGTAATAGTCCTCCTGATAAATTAAAGCTCCAAGTTGTGCTAAAAGCTCTATAACTTTTTGATTTCCGCCTTTATGAGCATATAAACCTTTTAAATTTTCTCCGGCCTCTTCTGTTAGCAGCCCTTTGGAGTCAACAGGTGAAATTACTTTAATTTCATATTTTTGAGCTACTGTAAAATCTTCCAAACCATGTCCAGGAGCAGTATGTACACAGCCAGTACCAGTTTCTAAGGTAACATGATCACCTAAAATAACAGGACTTTCTCTCCTGTAAAGAGGATGCTTATATTCAGAGCCTTCAAGTTCTTTTCCAGAAAAAGTTTCAAGAATTTTACACTCTTCGGAAATTTTCTGACAAAACTGGCTTGATAAATCTTTTGCTACTAAAAGGTATCCAAATTTTTTAGACTCTATAACAGCATACTCAAAGTCTTTATTTAAGCATATTGCCATATTTCCGGGGATGGTCCATGGAGTAGTGGTCCAGATTACAATTTTTAAATCTTTAAATTTTTCTAATTTCTTTGCAATACCTGATAATTTTGTAATCTTAAAAGAAACATAAACACTTGGAGACTTATGATTTTCCACATACTCTACTTCAGCTTCAGCAAGCGCAGTCTGGCATGTAGCACACCAAAAAACAGGCTTCAACCCCCTGTAAATATAGCCTTTGTCAACCATCTCCCCAAAGAGCCTTAGCTGTGCTGCTTCAAACTTTGGATCTATAGTCATATAAGCATGCTCCCAGTCACCCAGCACCCCCAATCGCTCAAATTTTTCTTCCTGTAATTTTTTATTTTTTAAAACAAACTCTGTACACTGGTTTCTTATTTCTAAAGGTGAAAGTATTTTATCTCCTTCTTTTTTCCTTTCTCTTGAAATAGCGCTTTCTATGGGTAGTCCATGACAGTCAAAACCAGGCAAATACGGAGAATAAAAACCTGTTAAAGTTTTATACTTAACAACAATATCTTTTAAAATTTTATTTAAAGCAGTACCTATATGAATATTTCCAGAGCTAAGATAAGGTGGGCCATCGTGAAGAAGAAATCTCTCTGCATTTGCTTTTTTTCGCTTTTCAAGAGTTTTTTCATAGATTTTATTACTAGCCCAGAATTTTTGAATTTCAGGTTCACGACGAGGACCATCGCCTTTCATGGGAAAATTTGTCTGGGGTAGATTTAAGGTACTTTTATAATCCATTGGTTATCTGACAATCATGGTTCCAATCCCTGTATCTGTAAAAATTTCAAGTAAAACAGAGTATTTTAAATTACCATCAATAATATGCACAGCATTAACCCCGCTATTTAAGGCATTTATGCTGGCAATAGCTTTTGGAATCATACCACCAGAAATGTTTTTATTTTTTATAAGTTTTTTTGCTTCAGAAGCAGACATTTTAGAAATAAGCGAATTTGTTTTTTTTGAATTTTTTAATATGCCGGGAGTGTCCGTCATTAATATAAGTTTGGAAGCTTTAATAGCTGAAGCAATAGAGCTGGCTACATTATCAGCATTAATATTATAGTTTTGCCCTTTTTGATCTGTACCTACTGAACTGATAACAGGGATGAAACCTTTTTCCAGAAGGGTAAACAATATATCAGTATCAATAGATTTTGCTTCACCAATAAAACCATATTTTTTCATCTTAGAGATAGGCTTTGCAGAAAATAATTTCCCGTCTTTTCCACACAAACCAATACCTCTTCCTCCTGATACATTAATTAAATTAACAAGATCTTTCTGCACCTTTCCGACAAGAACCATTTCCACAATTTCCATGGTTTCCTTATCAGTAACCCTGTAACCATCTACAAACCTTACAGGCAGATTTAACCGTTTGGACATAACACTGATTTCAGGTCCACCTCCATGAACAAGAACTAATTTAATTCCAACACAGCTCAATAAAACAATATTTTTTATAGTTTCTTTTTTTAATTCAGGATCACTCATAGCTGAACCGCCATATTTAATAACAAAGATTTCTCCGCGAAACTTTTGAATATACGGCAGTGCCTGTGACAAAACCTGTACTCTTAAATTTGAATCTTTTTTATTTGATTTCATTTTTTAGATTTATTTACAACTTCCAATGCATTTTTTGCTGCACACTGACTTGCTTCTTTCTTTGATTTCCCTTTTCCCTTGGCTAATTTATTGTTATTCAAAAGTACAACAACTTCAAATTCTTTGTTATGTCCCGGACCCCTTTCAGATATAGTTTCATAACTGGGCAATCCAAGGTTATGTTTTTGGGTATATTCCTGCAAAATAGCTTTATAATTATCAATTTCTGTGTTTTTTCCTGCAAGCTCAATAAACTCTTTAAAGTGCTCGTAGATAAATTTTCTTGCGCTGTCAATGCCACAATCATAATAAATAACTGCAATCAGTGCCTCCAGTGAATCAGCCAGAATTGACACTGGTATTAATTTTTTTTCATTTTTACCTGCCAATATATACCTTTTCAAATCAATTCTGTCAGCTACTTTCCCCAGGACTTTTTCACTTATCACAAACGCTCTTAATTTGCTTAACTCCCCTTCAGAGTACTCAGGATAAGTTCCCATCAAATATTCACTGATAATAAGCTTTAAGACTGCATCTCCAAAAAACTCAAGGCGTTCATTGTCTTCAATGTTTTTTTTATTATTTTCTTTTATATATGAACTGTGAGTTAAAGCTCTGTCCAGCAAAGTTAAATCTCTAATACTTAATTTCAAGCCTTTTAACAAGCACACCAAATTTTTTTTTCTCTCTACACTTAAATGCATTTCCATCAATCATTACTATAATATATTAAGAAGGGAGTACGATTATTAACTCTGAATTAATAATTAGAAGAAACTGCAATATTAAGTCAAGACAATGGTGGCTTAAGTATTTAAAAAAGCTTAAAGGTTTGCTTGTAAAGCACTTACCAGAATCAAAAGCCCGGTACATTAAAGAATCAGTTTTTACTCTGTTAATAACCACTAATAATGAAATTCAAAAACTAAATTATACACATCGCAAAATAAATAAGCCAACGGATGTATTATCTTTTCATTTAAATAAAAAAGAACAAATAAAAAACAGATACCTGGGTGACATAGTAATCTCTTCTGAAAAAGCCAAAGAACAGGCTTATAAGAAATACTTTTCCGTAAAGTCAGAATTATTAATGTTACTAATTCATGGTTATTTACATTTACTGGGATATGACCATATGATTAGGAGAGATGCAAAGCAAATGTTTACACTACAAAATAAATTACTCTTAGAAATGCTTTTTTACTGAAATGAGACAAATTACTGCATACAATTCACTGACACGAAAAAAAGAGATATTAGAGCCATCTAACCCTCCTTACTTAAATATTTATACCTGCGGACCGACAGTATACGACCACTCACACATTGGACATGCAAGGGCATCAATTACCTGGGACTTTATAGTAAGATTTTTACGATATGCAGGCTATCAAACAGTCTGGACCAGGAATATTACAGATATTGACGACAAGATTATAAATAAAGCAAGGGAACTTAACCTGCATCCCGACAAGGTTGCAAGAATATATGCACATTCGTTTCATGAAGATATGCATGCGTTAAATGTAGACTGGCCTGATTTTGAACCTGCTGCTACCCAGCATATACCGGATATGATTAATTTTATACAAGGACTTATACAAAACGGTTCTGCATATCAGATTAAAAATGATATTTACTTTTCAGTACCATCGTTTAAAAATTACGGACGACTTAAAGGACAGTCCATCAGTGAATTAGAAAAAGGATTTGGAAGAATTGAGCCCAACCCGCAGAAAAAGCACTCCCTGGATTTTGCACTCTGGAAAGGAATTAAAGACTCAAATGATTATGGCTTTGAAAGCCCATGGGGAAAAGGCAGACCAGGGTGGCATCTGGAATGCTCTACCATGAACTATGCTCTTTACAGAACTAATTTAGATATTCATGGCGGAGGTGACGATTTAATATTTCCTCATCATGAAAATGAAATTGCACAGAGTGAATCATTTACAAAATTAAAATTTGCAAAATACTGGCTCCATAACGGAATGATTATGGTAAATGGTAAAAAAATGGCAAAATCGGAAGGTAACTTTATAACAATAAAAGATGCTCTGAAAAATACCAGTGGCAACGCGCTTAGATTTTTTATGTTAAACAGCCATTACAGAATGCCAGTTAACTATACTGATGAAGGGATAATAGCAGCACAAAATGGAGTTAATAGAATTACTGAAGCACTTTCAGATTTTAACAGCAGCACAAATGATATAGCAGATACTGAAAATGAATATACGGGAGAATTCATAGGATCAATGTCAGATGATTTTAACAGTCCTCAGGCACTGGCTGTATTATTTAAGCTAACTGATAATATAAACAAAGAAGCGAATCAAAAAATAAAAATCAAGCTGAAGTCGATTTTATATAATTTATCATGCACCCTGGGCTTTAATTTATCATCAAGCTTTCAAGCGGGTACAGGAGATAAATTGATATCTAAAATAATTGACGGGCTGATAATCTGGAGAAAAGAGTGTAAACTAAAAAAAGACTTTGCCAGTGGAGATAAAATTAGAGACATTTTAAATGATTCAAACATAGAAATAAAAGATCTTCCTGATGATAGATATAAATGGCAGATCAGGTATTAAGATGAAAAACAAATACAAAAAGAGATTGATTTCTTTAATTATTACTGCTATTACAACAATTACTTTTTGTTGTACTGCAGAGGCAAAACATTTAAAAAAAGAACCGATTGCTAAAGAAATACTTTTAAGCAATATAAATCATATAAATATTGCAGCAAAAACAGCAAAAAACATTAAATCAATTGAAGAACTAATCAAATCCAGGAGGCCAAAGGCAGTTTATATTGAACAATGGATTTTGGCTGAAAAGGGGAATGAAAATCTATTAAAAAAAATAAATAAAATTGCTCATAAATATGATGCTAAGTTTTACTTATTCGTAGGAAGAGACAGTTGGTTTGGAAGAAAAGGACTTGTAAATGTTTTAGCAGCACTTGATCAGTACGGAAACCATGTAGATGGAATTATTCTTAAAAACCAGCCAAATAAAACAAACATCTGGAAAAAGGAGGATCTTAATTTTCAGGCTCAAATATTAAATCAAATGCTTGACGCTTATTCTGCTATTTACATCGAAGCAAAAAAAAGGAATAAACAATTTATAGCAGATTTCCCTTTCTGGTTTAGTGATTATCAGGGACCTAAAGAGGGATTTTCAGAAAATGTTTGTGATTATACAGACAAGGTTATTTTTCTTATTGATGATATAGAAAAACTTGAAAAGCTGGATATAAAATGGAACGATATAACCTGTGCTTATAATATTGATTTAACAAAATACGCCACTGTACTCTCTGATGACGACATAAGTGACATGTACAAAATAATCAAGTCAAAGCTTACCTTCTACTCTAATTTTAATGGATTTATTGTCGACTCTGACTCAAGAGTAAATTTTAAAGAAATTGATGAGCTGACAAGAGCGAAGTAATTTCGTTTTTTCTCATATGCCAGTACCAGGGGATATCCCCAGAGTACCTGGCTTTTCAGTATTTTTCTCCGAATTACTAATTTGAGAGCAAATCAAATGAGTAATTTAAAAAAAATATTTTTTTGTTTAATCTTTTTAATAAGCTACATATTTACTTGTAATTGTCAAACCACAAATGCAATAAACATACCAATAGAAAGAAAATTTGATACAAAAGAGGGATTTTCAGGAAAATGGAATATGCAGACAATAGTTACAAGCTCAAACTGTCCTTATATACTTACAGGCACTACTACAGAATCTAACTTAGAAATACAATCAACATCAATTCAAAAGGAAGGTGTCAATTTTCTAAGGGCAATGTGGAAAGGTGGCAAATGGGCAAACAGTACTGGAACCATAAAACTGCTCAGTGATAAGGAAGCTATCAGTGAACGGGTAACAAGCTTTAAAACAAATGACAGAAACAACTGGAAATCAATTTTAATTGATCATTTGAAACTAACCGAAGATAATACAATTCATTCTGAAAGTATAGTACGGCAATACAAAAACGGAAAGTTTATCGGAGAATATAAAACCTTTTCAATTTTAACCAAATCCGAATAGATTTGCTATATTACTAAAGTAATTAGAAGCAAAAACATGATACTAGCAACAGAGCTTAGAAATACTACATTTAAAATTGATTATTTAAATATAGTACTAAGATCATTAATTGATTCAGTAAAATTATTAAATCCAGTAACAACAATTAAAAACCCGGTTTTATTTGTAATTGAATGCTGTTGGATTTTAATGTTAATTTTAACCGTTAAACCAGATATATTTGGACAAACAACTCTTACAAAAGAAATTAATCTATCAATATCAATAATATTACTATTAACAATACTCTTTTCAAACTTTGCAGAAAGTTTTGCAAGAAACTATACAAAAGCTCAAGCCGACAGCTTAAGAATAGTACATGGAGACATAGAAGTTAAAAGAATTTTAAATAACGGATTAATAGAATATGTTTTTACTTCACAGTTAAAAAAAAATGACATCATAAAAGTACAGGAAGGAGATTTAATACCAATCGATGGCGAAGTTATTGAAGGAGTGGCAACCGTTGATGAATCAGCAATTACCGGAGAATCCTCACCAGTACTTAAAGAATCAGGAACTGATATTTCAAGCTCGGTAACAAGCGGAACAAGGATTTTAACTGACTGGTTGCTTGTAAGAATAACTTCTGAACAGGGTCAAACGTATTTAGATCAAATGATTAATATAGCTGAAGGCATAGAAAGGCATAAAACACCCGGCGAAATCTGCCTGAAAACATTACTAACCGGTTCAACAGCATCATTTTTATTTACAGTTATTGCACTGGCTCTGGTTTTAAATCATTTAAACATCAAAGCAGAAACAAGTTTTTTGGTTTCACTTTTAATCTGCTTAATACCAAGCACAATTGGTGGTTTAATTACACCAGTCAGAATTTCAGGTTTTAACAGAATAAATAAATTAAATGTACTGGCAATGTCTGAGGAGTCAGTAGAAACAGCCGGAGATATAAATATCCTTTATTTAGATAAGACCGGAACGATTACTTTCGGGAACAGAATGGCAACTGAAATTATTCCATTTGGCACTAATTCATTAACTGATGTAACAAAAGCTGCTTACATATCCAGTTATTATGATCAAACACCGGAAGGAAAATCGATCATTGCTCTTACAAAAAGATATGGTGCAGAAGTTGATCTTACAGAAATAAAAGGGCTCCCTCATGAATTTACTGCTTATACAAGAATAAGTGGAATTGATTTGGAAAATGGAGACATATTACGTAAAGGCGCAAGCGATGCAATTAAAAAAATAGTCTTAAATAAAGGTGGAAAGATATGGAAAAACACAGATCAAGTAGTTGAAAGTATTGCTATGCAGGGCGGAACACCACTTTTAGTTTTAAAAAATAACGAAATTATTGGACTGATTCATTTAAAAGATCTTATAAAAGTTTCAATAAAAGACAGATTCAAAGAACTGAGCCTTCTTGGAATCAAATCAATTCTGTGCACCGGTGACAATAACTTAACAGCAAAAATAATTGCAAAGGAAGTAGGAATTGATGAATATATTGCACAGGCAAAACCCCAGGATAAAATTGCTTTAATAAGAGAAAACCAGTCAAAAGGTATGATCGTTGGAATGATTGGTGACGGAACAAATGATGCGCCAGCGCTTGCGCAGGCAGATATTGGTCTAGCCATGAATACAGGAACTATAGCAGCTAAAGAAGCTTCAAATTTAATTGATTTAGATTCTAATCCTACAAAGATAATTGAAATTATTAAAACAGGGAGACAGTTATTAATAACCAGAGCTTCTCTTACAGTTTTTTCGTTTATGTCCAGTATATCCAAATGCCTAATCATTCTTCCATCAATTATTACTCTCAAAGGATTCGAAATATTAAATATTTTAAATCTTACATCTTATGTATCCACGATAATATCAGTGACTGTTTTTAATGCACTGTTAATACCGTTACTTACACCAGTTGCCTTAAATGGAATTAAAGTCAAGAATTTACACTATAACCAGATGATGCTGCAAAACCTGATAATATTTGGTTTAGGAGGATTAATAACACCATTTGCTGGTGTCAAATTAATATCTATTTTAATCAGCGGATTTATCAAATGACCTAATTAACACATTGAAATTAAGAGGCCTTCATGCCAAAAAGAACAGAACCAGATGAAATTTTAAAACAGATTGTTAAGTTGTCATCAGGCAGGCATAAAATTTTTCTAGGAATGGCTCCTGGGGTTGGCAAGACCTATAGAATGCTGGAAGAAGCAAAAGAACTGAAAAAAAAAGGAATTGATATTGTAATAGGTTATATTGAAACTCAAAGCAGAGCGGAGAATCTGAATTTAATAAATATACATGAGGTTATACCCAAACAAAAGTTAAAGGTTAACAATACCGAATTTTATGATCTGGATCTTGAAGCTATACTTGAAAGAAGGCCAGCAACCGTAATAATTGATGAGTTAGCGCACAATAATTTTCCCGGTTCACTTAACCAAAAAAGATACCAGGACGTTCAGGAGCTTTTGAAAAACGGTATAAGTGTTTTATCTACCTTAAACATTCATCAACTTGACAGTATTGCTCCTGTAATTGAAAAGAATATTGGAACAAAGATAAATGAAACAGTTCCAGACTGGATATTAAATCAGGCAGATGAACTGGTTCTAATAGATATCCCGATTGACGAGCTCTACCACCGCCTGCAGGTAAAACAAATTTATTCAGAAGAGCAGCTAAAGCATGCAATGAAGTATTTCTTCAAAAGAAGTAATCTGGCCTTACTCCGAGACTTAGCCTTAAACATAGTTGCAGAAAGAGTTGATGCAGAAGTCGTCAGTGAAAAGTTAAGTGCAAAAATAAAGGCAAGAATACTTGTAGCTGCAAGTCCAAAAGAAACATCATTGAACCTTATAAGACATGCTGCAGAGATATCAAAATCTTCACATGCAGATCTTGATGTATTATGTATACTTACAAAAAATATTGAACAAAATCTGATTAATGATTTAAGAGAAGTAACAAGAATATCTAACGGGAATTTTTTTCTGGTAAAGGACATAAAAACAGGGATTGCAGAAGAACTTATACATTTCATTAAATCAAACAGAATAACTCAGGTAGTAATGGGTTATTCCAAGATTCCCCCATGGAAGCAGCTTTTATCTGATTCTAAAGTTTTTAAAGTATTGGAGCAAACAAGTAATCTGGACGTATTAATCATTAACAGCAAAAAAGACAGTATCAAAAGTAGTATAGAAACAATAAAGAGTGAATTAGAAATAACAGATGAAAAACCAAGCAGGGTAAATTTCGGAAAATTAAAAATTTATATTGGTATGGCACCGGGTGTAGGAAAGACTTATAAAATGCTTCAGGATGCCAAGGAGTTACACGACAATGGAAAGAACATCTTATTAGGAATCATAGATACACATGGCAGATCTGAAACTGCAGAATTAATGGCTGGCTTAAATATATTACCGCCTAAATTAATAGAACATAAAGGGAAATATCTGCAGGAATTTGATTTAGAGAGTGGAATTTTAGCAAAGCCGGAATATATTCTAATCGATGAACTTGCTCATACAAACGTACCAGGAGCAATAAATAACAAACGCTATCAGGATGTTCAATATCTGCTTAGAGCCGGAATTAATGTAATGTCAACAGTGAACATACAACACATAGAAAGTTTAAACGATATTGTAGAACAGGTAACCGGAATAAAAGTAAGAGAAACTGTGCCAGACTGGATAATTTCCCATGCCAGTGAAATAGTACTTATAGACTTAAGTCCTGAAGCACTTTAGGAAAGGCTTAAAGCCGGAAAGGTTTATTCGCTGGATAAAATCGAACAGGCTCTGACACACTTTTTCCAGAAAAAAAATCTAATTGCACTAAGAGAACTTTCCTTAAGAGAAGTTGCTGAAAGTGTAGAACATGAAATGTATCCAAAGGAAAAAAAATTAAAAGTTCTTTGTTTTGTGGAGATTGCCTCAAACACATTACGATTAATAAGAAAATCTGCAAGAATAGCAAACAGACTACAAGCCGAATTAATAGTTATGCATATTGCAAAAAACACAAGTAAACTCACGGAAGAAAAGAAAATAGCTATTATTGAGCTTGAGCAGTTAATCGTAGAATTAGGTGGTGACTTCAGACTTGTTGAAGGCAAAGATATTGTAAATGAGGTTATTAATGCTGTAACAAAGGTTAAACCTGATTATACGGTTATTGGAGAAGCCAGAAGAAAAGGAATCTTTACACTGCTTCAAGGAGCAATTTTAAGAAATATACTAAATAAAATGATTGATTCTCACACCTGGGTTATCGGAGATTTCACGAGAGAGCCCACTTAAAATTCCTGCATATGCAGCTCGGTATAAAATTACGATATTGTTCTTCCGTTAAAATATCTAAAAAACCAATAAACAAATACACCGCCAAAAATTAAAAATATCATTAAGAAAATATTAGTGAAAGAAAAATTAAAATTGACAATATTTACAACTGTTACAAATAAAATAATTACAACTATCATTGAAACAATAAAATACATGCCAAAAGAACCAAACGGAATTTTAAAATGAGTTCTTGCATTTTTGTTTCGTTTTCTTAGTGCAACAAGTGCGAGAGCTTCCAGCATCATTGCAAATAAATACAAAAGAACATTATAAATAACAAGCTTCTGGAAGCTAAATAAAACCAAACCACTATAAACCAATGCACAAAAGAAAATAGCAACATGAGGCGTTAACAGCTTTTTATGAGATTTGGCAAAAATTGACGGGAGGAATTTATCCTGAGCCATTGTAAGGAAAACTCTGGTAGATGAGAGCAATAATGAATTAAAAATACCAAGACACATAAACATACCGCCAATTGCAAGAATAACGCCAAGAAAAGGTTGATTCATTGAATTTGCAATATGTGAAAATTGTCCAAATTTCCAGTTCTCCCAGTCTGTATCAATCGATGCTCCAATCAGAATTGGAAAGAAATAAAAAAAGACAATTATCGGAATTGTAATAAATAATGCTTTATAAAAGTTTTTATCCGGTTTATCCACCTCATGTAAGACTGTAGATCCATTATCCCAGCCAATAAAATTCCAGAATGCAAGAGATAAGCCATATAAAAGATTTTTTGATTCAAAATGGTTTTGTGATTTAAGAATCACCGAAAAATCAAACGAAATATGGTAAAGTCCCAGAAATATAAAAACTAAAAAAGAAATCAATATAAACAATTTAAATACTGTTAAAGAATATCCGACAAATTTAATGCCATAAATATTTAAAAGTGCACAGGACCATATAACCATTAATTCTGCCAGATATAAAGCTAAATTATTTAATCCGGGGAACAATATTTTTAAATACATAGTAAATAAAATCGGGTAGAGTGAAAGGTCAATTAATGAATAAAGTAAACTCCACCAGCCCTCCATAAATCCCCAGAATTTTCCAAGTCCCATCTCTACCCACCGGTAATAACCTCCCTGCACAGGATATGTGCTGGATAACTCAGCTACAATCATTACTTCAGGAATAGTCCAAACAACTGGAAGTATAAGAATCAAGAAAAGAGTAATTAATGGTCCAACTGATGCAACAATATCTTCAAGCCCGTAAGGTCCACCACTGACTGAAAAAAATATTATTGCAACCAGAGAAAATAATTTAGCTTTTTTTTGCATAAACCGTATCTCAAATATACTAAAGAAAATAAAGTATAATATGAAAGCTACAATGACTGTAATAGAACTCAAAAACAACAAATCTCAAAAACTATATCCTATTACTCTGGGTATTAATAAAACAGGACATTTAACAATTGCAGGACTTGATATTACCGAACTGGTTAAAAAATACGGCACTCCTCTTTATGTTATAGATGAGCTAACTTTCAGGCATAATGCAAATGAATATATTAATAGTTTAAAGAAATACTATGACAATTTTTTGATTCTTTATGCGGCAAAAGCATTTGCATGTAAAAAAATATTTAAACTTGCTAATGAAATGGGGCTTGGTCTGGATGTAGTGTCTGGCGGAGAGCTATATACAGCTATAAAATCCAGCTTTAACTCATCAAACATATACTTTCACGGAAACAATAAATCAGAAGAGGAATTACACCTGGCAATAAGAAATAATACAGGCAGAATTGTCTGCGATAATTTTTACGAACTAGAGCTGTTACAAAAAACCGCCCTGAGCAAAAATAAAGTTGTAGAAATTTTAATTCGGTTGACTCCGGGAATTGAATGCAATACACATGAATATATTAAAACAGGGCACCTGGACAGTAAGTTTGGGTTTGATCTGGAATATCTGGATGAAGTTTTAAAGTTTATTGCAAAGGCTGGCAAGAATCTCTTATTAAAAGGGTTTCATTCCCACATAGGCTCACAAATATTTGAAATTGAACCCTTTGCAGATTCAACAGAAATCTTACTGGAGCAATTCAAACACGTAAAAGAAAAATATAAAGTTGAACTTACAGAATTAAATATCGGAGGTGGAATAGGAATTGCATATACAAAGGAAGATAATCCCATATCCATAGATGAATGGGCAAAAATTATTACCAATACAATAAAAGAAAAATGTAAAAAACTTGGTTTGAATTTGCCGAAACTTATTTGCGAACCGGGAAGAAGCCTTATTGCACCAAGCGGAATAACTATCTATAAGGCTGGCAGCATAAAACAAGTACCAAATGGCAGAAAATTTATTTCAGTAGATGGAGGAATGGCAGATAATCCCAGACCAATTACTTATCAGGCAAAATACACTGCAGTTGTAGGAAATAAAATGGATTTAAAAGAAGCAGAAAATGTTACTATTGCAGGAAAATACTGTGAAACAGGAGATATTTTAATAAAGGATATTGAACTGCCCGAAATAACTCATGACGATTTAATCGTAGTGTTTGGTACTGGCGCATATAATTACAGTATGTCATCAAATTACAATTCAATACCAAGACCAGCCTGTATTTTGGTTAATAATGAAAAATCAGAAATTATTATTGAAAGAGAAACTTATGAAGATTTGCTCGCTAAACAAAAATGATCGTTTTTTGTTACACTTTCCTCAGCTTTATTACTTTTTCATAATAATCATTAACTTGTTTAGTGATTTCTTCCTGACTTAAATTAAAGTAATTTTTTATTTGCTCAGCCACATAAGAAATAGCATCTTCGCCTAATCCTTCACTAAGTCCAAGAGATATTCTTCTTAGTAAAATATCAGAAACAGTAAAAGCCATTTCATTTTTTAATGAATATAGAACTTGAGCCCGAATATCTAACGAATGCGAACTAAGCAACCTTCCTAAATCCGGATTTTCACTAATTAAATTTAAGACATTAAACACTTGATTTCCATATAAATCTATTAAATGGTTAATCATATCTTCATCTAATTTATATTTGTCAGATAGCTTCTTAGAATTCTCACTTTTAAAATCTTTTACATTCCCTTTAATACAACCAACAAGTGAAACTAATTTTGTTTTTGTAGGAAATTTTTCTTTGTTTAGCTTCTTACAAACTAAATCCACCACCAGTTCTGATAAATTACGATAAGTCGTTAATTTACCACCAATTACTGAAATGAAGTTTTCAATTTCATCAGACTCATGATCAAAAATAATATGTTTCCGGGTGATATCGCCAGGGGCTGTGTTAATCATATAAGGTAGCGGTCTGATTCCTGAATATGAAAATAAAATCTCATTTTTTGTAATTTTTTTTAGTTTTAAAATAGAATTTGTTTCATTAATCAAATAGTCAATTTCAGATTTATCAATGCTAACTCTGTCTGGATCACCACTAAATGGAATATCTGTCGTACCTATCAAATAATACTCCCGCCATGGAATTATAAAAAATGGCCGGTTGTCAGACTTGCTGACAGAGTAAATGGCATGTCTTGGGCCATTATCAAATTTCTTTATTATTATATGGGAGCCTTTTGTCCCGCCAATTTTTCTACCTATTCTTTTCTTAGTCAGTTTACATAAAGAATCAACCCATGGGCCAGATGCATTAATAATAATTTTTCCACTAAAACTATGCCTGCTGCCGGTAAGTTTATCAATAACTTCAACAGATTTAATTTTTTTATTTTTTAAGTTAATCTCCGCAACTTCAGAATGATTTACAACCAGAGCTCCGCATTTTTTAGCCATTAAAATATTTTCTATACAAAACCTTTCGGGAAATGCGATCTGGGAGTCGTAATATACTGCGGCTGAAATTAAATCCTGATCATTGATTCCAGGCTCATATTTCTTAAACGCAGCAGCAGAAAGTATTTTATGAGAAGGTAAACTTTTATCATAAGATAAAAGATCATATAAAATCATCCCAAACTTAATTAGCCAGAAGCCTCTTTTATTCCCTTTGTATATTGGTAAGCATAACTCTAATGGCTTAACTAAATGATTTGCATTTTTTAATAACAGTTCTCTCTCTCTAAGAGACTCCCTGACCAAATCAAATTCAAAATGTTCTAAATATCGTAACCCGCCATGAATAAGTCTGGTAGAAGCTGATGTACAGCCTGATGCAAAGTCTTCTTTTTCAACTAATAAAACTTTAAGTCCTCGTTCAGCAGCATCTCTGGCAATACCACAGCCATTAATCCCTCCACCAATAATTATTAGGTCAAACTTTTTGTTCAATTGATCTGGAGTAAAACGGACTATCATAAGATTATTAGAAGCTATAAAAATACAGACGTTCCAAAATACATATTTGTCATTGCAATGACAAAATTATGTTATAAGTATCAATAATCATGCAAAAATACGTTGGAATACTAGGAATAATTGCAATTCTTTTAATTGGCTATATTTTTTCAAATAACAGAAAGCTTATTAACTACAAACTTATAGCAACCGGAGTTTTGCTTCAGGCATTAACAGGGTATTTTATTTTAAAAGTACCTCTTGGAAAATATATTTTTGAAATCTTAGCTCGTGGAGTTACAGCAATTTTAGAGCTTTCAAAAGCCGGAGGAAAGTTTGTATTTGGACCACTTGCAAACCAGGGCATACTTTCACAAACATTCGGAAGTTCGAACAGTTTTATATTTATTATTCAGATAGTGCCAACAATTGTTTTTATCTGTGCTCTTGTCTCAGCACTATATTATTTTCATATACTTCAATACATAGTAAAAGCTTTTGCATGGCTCTTTAACAAACTACTTGGGGTAAGCGGTGCTGAAGCTCTTGCAAACAGCCTTGTTGCAATAGTAGGACAGGTAGAATCAGCTATAATCGTTCAACCCTATCTGGGAAAGATGACAAAATCAGAAATCCTCACCATTATGACAGGCGGTATGGCCTGCATTTCTGGTTCACTTATGGCTATATATTCCAGCTTTGGCATTAAAACAGAATATTTACTTGCAGCAAGTTTTATGGCAATTCCAGGAAGCTTTGTCTTGTCAAAAATATTTTATCCGGAAGATAAAATCCCGCTTACAAAAAACACTGTTCATGTAGATTTTAAGATTCAAGAAAAAAATCTTGTTGAATCAATTTTAGACGGGGCCTATAGCGGAATAAAAATAAGTGTAGGGGTAATAGCTATGCTAATTGCATTTATTAGCCTCATTGCAATGGTTGATAAGTTGCTTTTTTTACTAAATTCTCACTTAAGCTTAAAATTAATACTTGGTTATTTGTTTACTCCAATTGTTTACTTACTGGGAATACCTTCAAATGATATAAACACCGTAGCCCAACTACTTGGTACCAAAATATCATTAAATGAATTTATTGCTTATCTGGATTTTACAAAAGTCCAGCACTCACTTAATCCTAAAACCATTGCTATAACTACATTTCTTTTATGCGGTTTTGCAAACTTTGGAAGTATTGCTATTCAGGTAGGCGGACTATCTCAAATGGCACCAGAAAGAAAAAGTGATTTTGCTGAACTTGGTTTTAAAGCTATGATTTGTGGTGCGTTAACTTCGTGCGTTTCAGGGTGTATTGTAGGGATTTTGCTGTAAGCCTTTTTACGTTTTATTGAAAGTGGGCTTTAAGTTCTTTTGCTCTTTGAGGTGAAATACCAAGTGTATGATCCACAACCGGAACTGAAAGTGTATCTTTTTCAGATTCTTCATAACAAGGTCTTTCACTTTGATAGAAAATGCCACAAGCAATAGGCTCTGTACCATCAGGAATTTTTGTGGCAAGTACAAAAGCAGCTTTTATATCGCTACTATTATGTCCTTCTGCATTTAGATCGTAAGTATTATCCTTGTAAAATTTTACAGTGTTAATTTTATTAAAAGTCACGCAGGGTGAAAAAGTATCGACAAATGCAAATCCTTTATGCTTAATGGCAGCCTTATAAATTTCAACTGTTTGCTTCGGATTACCGGTAAATGCACGCGCCACAAAGCTGGCACGTGAACCTAAAGCTAGTGTTAGCGGGTTAAGCGGAGCTTCAGGATTACCAAACGGGGTAGATTTTGTTTTCATTCCTAATCCACTTGTAGGTGAGGTTTGACCGGTTGTAAGTCCATATATGGAATTATTCATTACTATATAAGTTAAATCTATATTTCTTCTCAATGCATGAATAAAGTGACCTACTCCAATACCATATCCATCTCCGTCTCCACCCACAGCAACTACTGTCATATCATGGTGAGACAGTTTAAATCCCTGAGCATTCGGCAAAGCCCTGCCATGTAATGTATGCATACCGTAAGTATTCATAAAGCCAGGAAGGTTTGAAGAGCATCCTATTCCTGAGATAACTGCTACTTCATGCTGTAGAATACCCATCTCAGCAAGCGCTCGCTGCAAACAATTCAGCACACCAAAATCTCCACAACCAGGACACCAGTCAGGATGTATATCTCCTTTAAATTCTTTAGGATCCATTGCCGGTCTGTCTTTTCTGTCAGTTATATTTGAAGTCATGCTTCCTCTCATTTTAGACGCCCTATCAGGGCATCTCTACTATGCCCTCACCAATTGCTTATCAGCAGCTAGCTTTTTTTTTAATTCTTTTACTATATATTCACCTGTAAATGGTTCTCCATCCCACCGGTTAATATGTTCTCTTATTTCAAATCCGGTTTCAGCAAGGATTTGGCGACATAATGAGTTACACATATTTGCCTCTACAGATATTAAACGGTTACATTTCTTAAGTAGTACAAGTGTTTTTTCACGAGGAATAGGATAAATATCCGTGAAGTGCAGATGGTTTGCTTTGATGCCTTCTTTTTCAAGCAAGCTCATAGCAGATTTAACATAGCCATATGTAGAACCCCAGCTAACAAAAGTAGTTTTAGCATTTGTATCTCCCTCCAGCACAGGTGGCTTGGCATCACCATTTTCAATCATAAGCTCCACTTTATGCATACGCTTAGCATGCATTTTTATACGTGCTTCACGAGCATGTGGCAGGCCAACATCCACATCAGACATAAGGTGTCCATATTCATTATGCTCATCACTTACAACCAGATGCATTGCACCAGGGGTTCCAGGACGTACTCTGGGTGATATACCATCTTCAGTATATGCATAACGCTTATATTTTTCACTGTTCTTCCATTCAGTCATAAGTTTTCCACGTTCAATTTTAATTTTAGAAAAATCCAGATCATTTACCGTTCCAAAATGCTCAGACAAGAAAAAATCGCTTATTAATATAACCGGTACCTGATATTTTTCAGCAATGTTAAGCGCACGGGCAGCCTGATAGAAACAATCTTCCAGATCTTTTGGAGCAAGAATAAATCTGGGGAATTCTCCATTTCCACTCATTGCTAAGTTAATATCTGCTTGCTCTGTCTTAGTAGGAACTCCTGTAGACGGCCCACCGCGCTGAACCAAAACAGTAACCACTGGAACTTCTGACATGGCAGCAAACCCAATACCTTCTACCATAAGGCAAAAACCACCACCAGCAGTTCCGGTAGCTGCACGTACACCAGCATGTCCGGCGCCAATAGCCCAGTTAATAGCTGAAAGTTCATCTTCCACCTGTTTAACAATTATTTTATCTGAATGAGTCAAAGCAGAAACATAGTGAAGAATACCAGTTGCCGGACTCATCGGATAAGCAGCATAAAATTTAAGTCCGCCTGCCACAAGCCCCATTCCAATAGCATCATTACCGGACATAAAAAGCTTAGGATTATTATCTCCTTTAAGATTTAATTCAAGCGGCTTAGTGTTTACTTTTGTCCACTCAAAGCCCAAATTAAAAATAGCATTATTCAGCTGAACGACTTCATCACCTTTTTTAAGAAACTTATGTTTAATAAACTCTAATGTAACCTTAGGATCAAGATTTAAAATTTGTACTAAAGCACCAGAGAGCATAACATTAATCATTACCGGGTTTACATCAGTAAGCTTTGCTGCATCTGCCATAGCTTTAAAATCCAAGCCATAGAAATTAACATCCGGGCGCAAAGATTCTATTTCTTCTTTTTTTATACTGCCAGCATTATAAAAAATAGTACCGCCTGACTTAACATCAGAAACATGTACTGGTGGCGAGGTTTTGTTAAAAAGCAAAGCCACTTCAGGCTTTTCACCGTGATCGTATTGTTTCATAGAACCAATTGCCATTTGCAGCCAGGCATGGCCACCACGAATCGCTGATTGAAAGGAATTATACGCCAGAACATGCAGACCCATGCGTGAGCAGGTTTTACCAAGTAATTCCCCCGTAGACTGTATACCGTCACCAGCTGCACCTGCAATTCTCACTATTATGTTATTTTTATTTGTCATTTCAAATAATTATACTAAAAGATTTTCCTATACTGGTAAAGAATTTATTATGTATCTCGACTTATCTTAAAAAATTCCTAACAGATCCTTAGCTTCTTCTGAAGTCATTATTTTCGGGTCCCATTTCGGTGTCCAAACCAGCTTTACTTCTACATCTTCCACTCCAGGTAAAGCTGCTGCTTTTGTATGGACAGCTGCCATAAGCTGCGGCCCCACCGGACAGCCGGGACTAGTCAATGTCATTTCAATAAAAATTTTCTTTCCATCGTTCTGGAAGTCTACATTATAAATTAATCCAAGATCAATAATACTTACATTAAGCTCTGGATCCTGAATAGGTTTTAACACTTGCATTACAGCTTCTTTGGTTAATACTTCATTCATAATATTTATCCTTTCTTTTATTTATGAAATCTCTATGCGATCATGCCCCATCAATGCCTCTTCAAACGTAGTCCATGGCAGCAGAGCACATTTTATTCTGACAGGAAATTTTTTTACTCCTTCAAGTGCTCTTAGATCACCGACATCATCACAAAAGTTATTATTTTTCCACTGCATTGTACATTTTAAATACTCTGAGATTTTTTTTGCTTCTTCAAGTGTTTTTCCCCTTAGTATGTCAGCAAGTATCGAACCGGAAGCAATACTTATCGAACAGCCATGTCCTTCTGTATAAACCTTTTCAATTTTATTATTTTTAATCTGCAGACCAATCTTAACCTCGTCTCCGCATAAAGGGTTCGTGCCCTCTGCATGGTAATCCACCTTATCCAGAGGCTCTCTACCACAAGGTTTTCTATAGTGCTCAAGAATTATTTCTCTATATAGTTCATTTAATTGTGGCATTGTTTTGGTTTGCATTTTTCTTACTTATCCTTTTTTTGAACAGATACAAGATCTACCCTTTCTTGTTTCAGCTCTTTACATGCACCAACTTCAAAATAATCAAATGCCTTTTGTAATGCATCTATAAAGATATCAATTTCTTTTTTTGTATTATAAAAATAAAAACTTGCCCTGGTTGTCGCCAAGACACCAAGTCTGCTCATTAAAGGCTGAGCACAGTGATGTCCTGCACGAACAGCTACCCCTTCCTGATCAACTATTGTCGCTATGTCATGAGGATGAACAACAGGGTTGCTGAATGTGATAATTCCAACACCCCTGGAGTTATATATTTTAAGAAAGTTAAACCCGGAAAGCTTTTCAAGTGCATATTTTGTAAGCTCAATTTCATATTTGTGAATATTTTCCAGCCCAATTTTTTCAAGATATTCAATAGCAGTACCAAAAGCTATTACATCAGCAATATTCGGTGTTCCTGCTTCAAATTTCCAGGGTACGTCATTTGAAGTAAAATTATCAAACGTTACTTTTCTAACCATTTCCCCGCCACCTAAAAAGGGAGGTATTTTTTCAAGTGATTCCTTTTTTCCGACAAGTACACCAACTCCAGTAGGTCCGCACATTTTATGCGATGAAAATACCAGAAAATCACAGCCTAAATCAGCAAAATTTATTTTCATATGAGGAACACTCTGAGCCGCATCAACGATTAACAAAGGCCGGCAGCCGCTAGTCCCTGTAGAAATCCTTCCAATGTCATTTATCACACCTAAAACATTTGATTTATGGGTAACTGAAATAATTTTTGTTTTTTTTGTAACTAATTTTTCCAGTTTTTCATAATCCAGTTCATATTGATCTGTAATCGGGACAAATCTGATATTTATTTTTTTTCTATTACGCAACAAATACCATGGGATAATATTTGAATGATGCTCCATCTCAGTCAATAAGATTTCATCACCTTCATTCAGGGATTCACCCAAAGAGTGAGCAAGCAGATTAATAGACTCTGTAGTGTTCCTGGTAAAGATTACCTCGGAATTGTCTTTGCAGGAAACAAGATTCTTAACTTTATCCCGCACTAATTCATAAACACTGGTAGCCTCTTCGGCCAGCTTATGAACACCTCTGTGAATATTTGCATTATAGTTTTCATAATAATTAACAAGGGATTCTATTACAGCTTTTGGTTTTTGGGTAGTAGCTGCATTATCCAGGTAGACAAGGGGTTTATCATCCCAGATTTTTCGCTCAAGAATCGGAAAATCTTTTCTGATTTTTTCCACATCAAACATCTGGCACCTCAATCTCCAGTACATTATTTAATACTTTAACTTTATAAATTTTAATCGGGGCTACAGCTGGCATCCTTACTGCCTTTCCGGTTTTAACATCAAACCTTGCTCCATGCCTTGGACATTCCAGCTGGCACATCTCGACTAATTTCCCGCTTGTCAAAACAAGCTCACCGCCATCATGAGAGCAAATATCACTTAGGGCAAAGTATTCACCGTTTATATTGCATACAACTATTTTTACATCCCTTATTTGATATGACTTTGCTTCACCAGGATTAACTTCTGATTTTTCAATCTTTATCTGCAAAGTCATAAATTATAATGCCTCAAGTTTATTTTTAATTTTTTTCATAATCTCATTACGCAGGTCTTCTTCAGGAATTTTGGATACAGCAGGCTCCATAAAACCTTCTACAATAATTTGCTCAGCCTCTTTCTGCGTCAGACCACGCGACATAAGATAAAAAATCTGTTCTTTATCAATCTGTCCAAAAGTAACACCATGATTACATTTGATCACATCATTTGTAAGAATTTCAAGCTCAGGTATAGATTCTGCCATAGCTTCATCCGATAAAAGCAAATTTCTGTTTTCCTGACAAGCATCAGACTTAACAGCCTCATGAGCTATTTTCAAATTTCCCGTATAAGCAGACTGGGATTTACCTTTTAGGGCGACTCTGAAACTTAAATCTGATTTTGTATACGGTGCATTATGTTCAATTGCCGTGTGATGATCAAACTTCTGGGTGCCATCACCTAAAACAATTCCATAGACAGCAATGCCTGCATGTACCCCGCAAAGATTTGCACCAAGATCAGCTTTAGAGATTTTTCCACCCAGTGAAACTATCACATTTCTTAATTCTGCATTATCATTAATTTCTGTTCTTTGAAAAAGATGACTGATTGTTTGTTTGGAATGCAATTGTAAATTCGCATAATTCAACCTGGAATCTTTTTCTAAAAATATCTCAGTAGCAATGTTAACAAGCGGGTTTGCTGTTTCCAGAGAAGAAATTTCATCAATTAAATTAATACCTGAGCCTTCTTCCAGTAAAATAAAATTTCTTACAGCCTCAAAGCTGTTTAATTCTTCAGAGAATGACTTAACTGTCAATGGTTTTTCAATTTGTACGTTCTTAGGTACATAAAGAAAATAGCCACGAGACCACATAGCTTCATTAAAATATGCAAATTTATCGGGGTACTTAACTGTAAGTTTACTGGAATACTTTAAAATTAAATCTTTATATGTTTCATTTCCAAAAGCATCACGAAGCTCCATTAAAACAACACTTGTTTTTTCATCAGCAAAGGTCTTTTTTTTTTCTTTAGTTTCCATAACCTCATCCGATCGATCCTTCCATCTCAAGCTCTATTAAGCGGTTAAGCTCTACTGCATATTCCATAGGAAGCTCTTTTACAAAGGGTTCCATAAAACCGTTAACTATCATAAGTTTTGCCTGCTCTTCAGAAAGCCCGCGACTCATTAAATAAAACAATTTCTCATCTTCTATTTTACTTACTGTAGCTTCATGCTCAACCTGAACACATTTTTCACTTATTTCCATAGTAGGATAAGTATCTGATCTGGATATCTCATCTAACATCAGTGCATCACACTTAACTGTGGATTTAACATTTTTTGCACCTTTGTGAACTTTTAATAATCCCCTGTAACTTGCTCTGCCACCATTTCTGGATATAGATTTTGAAGTAATAACAGAAGTAGTATTTGACGCAATATGGATAATTTTCGCACCGGCATCCTGGTGCTGATCAGAACCACTGGCAAGTGCTACTGAAACCACTTCTCCATGCGCTCTTTCACCCACCAAATAAATCGACGGATATTTCATGGTAAGTTTTGATCCCATATTTCCATCTAACCATTCAACTACTGCACCTTCATGAGCAACAGCACGCTTGGTAACCAGGTTATAAACATTTTTAGACCAGTTTTGAATAGTGGTATATCTGATTTTTGCATTTTTCAGTGCAATAAGTTCGACAACAGCAGAATGAAGAGAATCTGAGCTGTAAGTAGGCGCTGTACAGCCTTCGATGTAATGTACTGAACTTCCTTCATCAGCAATAATTAAAGTTCTTTCAAACTGACCCATATTTTCAGTATTAATTCTGAAGTATGCCTGAAGCGGAATTTCTACATTTGTGCCTGGCGGAATATAAATAAAAGATCCTCCTGACCAGACAGCACTGTTTAATGCTGCAAATTTATTGTCTTCAGGAGGAACAATTGTAGCAAAATATTTTTTTACAATATCAGGATATTCACGTAATCCTGAATCCATATCCAGGAAGATCACACCAAGCTTTTTCAAATCTTCTCTTAGCGAATGATAGACTACTTCTGATTCGTACTGAGCTGAGACACCAGCTAAAAATTTTCTTTCTGCTTCAGGGATACCCAGCCTGTCAAATGTATTTTTAATTTCCTTTGGAACATCTTCCCAGCTTTTCTCCTGCTTTTCGCTGGATTTTACGTAGTAAAAAATATTTTCAAAATCTATTTCATTCAAAAGTTCAGTATCGCCCCATTTTGGCATTGGCTTTTTGTAAAAAATTTCAAGAGCCTTTAAACGAAACTCTCTCATCCATAGCGGCTCATTTTTCATTTTTGATATGCTAAGAACAATCTCTTTAGTAAGTCCCCTGACAGACTTAAAAGCATAGTTTTCTTCTGAATCATGAAAGCCGTATTGATATTCATTGTTTAATTCTAATGCCATTTTTTCATCCTAAGCCTTAGCAGCTTCTTTTTCTGCTAACCAGTCATAGCCTTTTTTTTCCAGTTCCACAGCCAGCTCCGGGCCTCCGGATTCAACAATATTTCCATCTATAAAAACATGCACTTTATCAGGTCTTAAATAATCAAGGATTCTTTGATAATGCGTAATTAATAAAACACCGAGTTGAGGATTTTTTTCTTTATACTTATTAATACTTTGAGCAACTAATTTTAAAGAGTCAATGTCCAGCCCGGAATCAGGCTCGTCTAAAACAGCTAATTTTGGTTCAAGCATTGCCATCTGAAGAATTTCCATTCTCTTTTTTTCTCCGCCGGAAAATCCATCATTTATATAGCGAGTGGCAAATGCATGCTCTATTTCCAAATCATCCATTTTTTCATATAAAAGTTTTCTAAAGTCTCTTGGTGAAGCAGTGTCACCTTTCAGAGCTTTATGTGCCTGTCTTAAAAAGCTTGCAACAGTAACACCGGGAATACTGAGCGGATACTGAAAACCTAAAAACAAACCAAGTTTTGCCCGTTCATTTGGTTTTAAATCATTTATAACAGTTCCATTAAAGTTAATTTCCCCGCTAGAAATTTTATAAGCAGGATGCCCCATCAAAGTATTTGAAAATGTACTTTTTCCTGAACCATTTCTTCCCATAACTGCATGAATTTCACCGGTATTAATTTGCAAATCAAGTCCATGCAAAATTTTCTTTCCATCAATTTCTGCCTGCAGATTTTTAATTTTCAATAACTCGGGCATTTATTTTTCTCTCCTTAACTTCATGCTTCCTTGTCTTATTATACTTGACAACTTTCTCAAGATTAATAAAGGATCAAGTAATTAATGTCAGTTCTTTTTTCAGATATTTAGTTAAAACGTTCTCTTTAGATAAAAGATCAGATAATGAAACTCGTTTTAACATACCAAACAACATCTGGGAAATTGATAACCATACAGACCTTATAGAACAGCAACTAATATGAATACATTTTAAATCATTACCTGTAAATTGCCGGCATGATTCAGTTTCAAACAATTCCCCGCTTAGCGCTCTCATTACTTCATCCAGATAAATTTTTTCAGGTGATTTTGATAACTTATAACCACCGCTTTTTCCGCGAACACTCTCCACCAGATTTGCCTGGCGCAAAATTGACAATAATTTTGCAGCATAGTCAGTAGTAATATGCTCAGCTTTTGCAATATCTTCAAGAGAAGCTAACTCATCTTTTGAAGTTAGGATTACAACCTGAAGCAAGCACCTTAACCCATATTCTTCCTGTGATGTAATTTTCATAATTTCGCCTTTTAGCTATATTATACCTAATCTTGACTTTTTATTCAACATTTAACCTTTTATAAAGCAATACGGGTATAATCAGCTCAAAATAAGCAAATAAATAACATGTGTCCAAATAATTACATTAACACTCCGGCAACTATTTAAATTAACAAAAGTCATATGTTTTATGAAATCTTTAATACGCAAAATATTTTTTTTCTTTTTATTCATAAGCTTTATATTTTGCTCTCAGGTGCTTGCATTTACCAAGATCGTAGACACAGTATTTGACGGTATGCCAGTTGATCCTGAAAAAATTTCCGAGACTCTGGATACAATTAAAAAAAATAAATTAAAAAATAAAACTATTACAAACCCTTTAAAGTTAAAGCCTGACAAGTTGTTTACAATTTATGCTATGCAGGCAGATCCGCTAAACATAAAAATTGAAATAGATACATCAGGGAATGCTGTAAGAAGCAAAAAAGACATCCAGTTACCTGTATCAAATGAAGAGTTTCTGGATAAAGTAACTGAAGCAATAATGATCTGGGAAGAGGTGGATATAGCAAAAATAAAATTTGCTCCGGTAAAGTTTGCCTCCGGACAGGCAGATCCTGAAGATGGAAAAAATGTTATAACTTTCCGCGCAATAGAAGATAAAGATGCCGGGGGTTCAGTGGTAACTATCATTAACTTTGCCAAGACAGACACTGTCATATTTATGAATAAAACAATAATGGTAAAACCAGGCACAATTCTAGATGCTGATATAATTATTGATCCTGCAAACAACCCCTGTGTCGCTCTTACTACTACAGAAGGACCATTAAAAGCTGGCGGTGATGATAGTTCCCCTACGATTGAAGGAGGGATAAATCCGGATATCCCGGCAGAGGATCTTGATGCTTGTGCAGGGAAAATAATAGGTGGTGACTTAACCGGCTTACTCGTAGAAGGGCTTGGAGATGTTCTTGGACTTACAGGTTCTGCAATTACAAGCTCTGCCACAAGCCCTGTTTCAAAAATAATGGCAAGATATGCTCTGACAAATGATGACAAAATCGGACTTGCAAATATTTATCCTAATCCAGAAAAAGTAAAAGCTCTGGGGACTTTACAAGGAAAAGTAATTCTAAATAAAAAACCTGTAAGAGGCGCTCATATTGTAATTGAAGATGTAATGACTGGAGAACCGGTTGCTAGTGCAGTATCTGATATTGTTGGTAAATTTAAAATCACTGCCATTCCTGGCGGAACCTATAACGTTTATGCAGAACCATTGGATGGTCCTATAAGGAAAAAAGGCATACCATTGAATTTCTTTGGTTTTACAGCAGTCTTAAATTTCACTACCGGTCTTTACCCTGAACCTGTGGTTATATCAGGAGGTAAAACCACAAAAATTACAGTGGAAGTTCATGAATTGTCTGCTTCCGCTTTTAACATAAATTATCAGACAAATGTCTTAAAAGAAGCTGATGTAAATGAAACTGGCGGCTCAGCACTTTTACCTATAAAAATATCACCTGGTCAAACTTTAACAAATTTACAATTTTGGGGAGATAACATAAGTACTGCATTTGGAACCCTTTCAGTAAGCGGACCCGGGATAACAGTTAGCAATGTTATGAATACAAGCATTATGATATCACCTAATGTTGTTTGTGAGGATTGCGAAGATACTCCGGAGAGCATGTGTAACAGAAGTTCATTGTGCCCACCTGCGCAGGAGTTAACAGATGAACCTGATCAGGTCAATGGCATAACTGCTGATATTACATGTGCTTCTGACGTTACTCCCGGCCCAAGAAATATAATCTTTACCGGAGATCAGTTAGATCCTGCCAGTCCAAGCTTTGGGCTTCGCGATCAAATTACCGGTGGCTTATTTGTAACTGAGTAAGTAACAGTACTCTAATGTCAAATTTTTCAACTTAACTCTGGCATTCGTTTTCCAATAAAAGACATAAGATTATCGTATTGCATAAATGGGTTTGTTTTTTTTTGATTTTTTAATTCATCATATTTTTTATCTGCATAATTATGTCCGGGGAAAATAAGTGTATCGTCCGGCATTTTCATAAGTTTGTTATAAAGGGTATCAAACATTTGCTCTGCATTACCTCCTGGCAAATCACACCTGCCGCAACCATTAATAAACAAAGTATCCCCGGAAATAAGATGATCATGAACTAAGAAACATTGAGAACCAGGAGTATGTCCGGGAGTATGAATAAATTGAATTTCAATATTCCCAAGTTTCAATTTGTCACCGGACTTTATCTTTTTAACATTTTCTTTTCCCCAGTTAAATTTAAAAAAGTCTGCTTCTTTTTCATTTATATAGACCGGAATATCTGCACTTTTTAAAAGGTCTTCAACACCATTTGTATGGTCAAAATGCCCATGCGTAACCAGAGCTGCTTTAATAGACAGATTATTTTTCTTTGCCTCATCCTGTAAGAACTTAACATCCCATGCAGGATCTATAACTGCTACTTCACCAGTATTTTTATCACCAATGAAATAAATAAAATTTTCCATTGGTCCAACTTGCATTTGATTTAGTAATAAATTCGTCATTGTTTTTATATTCATAAAAAATGGGCGATCCGTGACTTGAACACGGGACCCCACGCTTATCAAGCGTGTGCTCTAACCAACTGAGCTAATCGCCCGGAATCAGAAATTAGAGAATCAGAGTTCAAAAAACACCTTAATTATAACTTGCAAAGTTCTTGCAAAAAAGTTTTAGACTCAAAACGCTTGACATATTGAGCTTAATTTGTTTTAATACTTAGCAATATCATAAAAATATGTCTTTAAGCAAAATTGGAATTGTAGATAATCCCTTAGCATTTAGAGAAGCAAGAAATTGTTTTTTACATGGTGTAACAGCATTAAGAAAAGCTGTCGGAAAGACTGATTTAGAAGATGATGCAACCCTTACTATTTTAAGAGCTTCCAGAAAAGACCTCGAAGATATAACTCCTGATGATGAAAAAGAAGCAAGATTCTACTCAAGAACCATAAATCGTCTTGTAGAACCATGGAGGACACTTTTAACCTATAGGCACAGAGATGAACTAAACTCAGAACTCAGCAGATTTAGTGAGGGAAGCTACTCAGAGCCACAATATGAGCCAGAATGTGAAAATAAGATTGATTATCTGATTTGGCTTTTACAAAATCAGGTTGATGAAGAAATAAAAAAAACAAAAGAGCGGACAGATTTAAATCTGGCAACCAAAAAGAAGAAAGAAGATCCGACAGAAACACCTCTTGAAATTAATTTTAATAATTGTGAGGCATTTAAAAACCTGGCTCAAAAACGTGAAAGTTCTGAGCTTCATAGACTTGAATCAAATGCTCAACGCCTTTCAATTTTAACGATTTTTTCCAATGCTGATATTGGTTATATTTTTTCAGTCTTATCATCTAATGCTATGGGAGCAAAACACAAAAACGAAACAGTTAGGCTGGGTACCTTAAATATTGTTGGAGGTTTCCTGATTTCTGCTTTAAGAAGATTAAATACTGATTTGGATGAACTTTCTTCCTCTGCATTTCTTGCTACAAAAGATAAAAAAGAAGAAATAAAAAAAGGATTAATTCAGGATACTATTGAAATACTTGACTCTACAAATGCAATTTTAACAATTCCTAATTTCAGCACTAATGATCCAAATATAGCTGTTAGAAAAAAAGCTATATCTCTAAAAGCTGACGTTTCTAATGCTTCCGGGATTCTACGAAAATTTGTCGCTTGATAATTTTTACTCGTCTGATAATTTTCTTTCAAATAACTTACAAAAACAACAGATATTCCCTGCAAAATATGCTTGACATATGGCTTCTAAGATGGTTGAATAATATCCAAGTAGTGCATCCCTACATTTCATAAACTCAAGCACATGTTCACGTACATAAGGAGAACAGATGGTTACCACACCTGCAATTACCAATACACCTCGTACTGTAACGCCACAAGCCCCTTTTATAGAAAATGAAAAAGCATTCTCACTAGCAAAAGATACTCTAAAAAAACTTTTTTTATGCCACCATGCAATTAATGAACAAGGCGCTCCAATTGTATCCGGGGATTTAAATTTCGATCGAAGGATTGAGAGAAAAAATGATGTTGGTCAGTATTTTGCACATTTATATGCTACAAACAAGTTTTTGAAAGATAAATTGAATGGAGATACTGTTAAAAATGTAAACGACATACTTAAGACATTATCTGCTTATTCACCATTATTTCTAATGAAACAACCTTTTACATACATTTATTCACTTGGAGAAGTTAAAAATTCCACTGTTTTAACACTTATTTTTGAGGAACCACTGGCAGCACTTTCTTTAATAACTGCCAGCGGATGCGGATTTAACAGTGGGGATGAAGATGTAAGAAACGGAGCATTAAATTTTTTAATTGTAATGGGTAAATCTGCGGCATATTCTATTTCAACCTCAAGTAATATTAATCAAAATACGATAGAAAACCTTTCAACACTTTTTGCAGTAAGGAAGGTATTGCATCAAATGAAGGATAAAAATATAGGTAATAAAATATTTGAAGTAATAAGTAAAATAGACAATGAATTTGAAGCTCTTGAAGAACAGCAGCTAGAATATGTTACAAAGTTATCTCACGAAAAGCAAGTTAAAAAAAAACCTGACGAACTTATCTTTTTTTAGCTGTTCTTTTTCCGGAAACTTTCTTACTTTTCACAGTAGTTCTGCTGTTTCTGCTTCGCTTGTGATTCTTTGGCATTCCTATCTTCTCCTGGATTAATTTAATGGGGGTTAGAAGCACATTTTCAGCAGCTCTTAAAAACGGCCCGGTATTTTTTCTAAGCTCCTTATAAATTTTCAATTTTTCTATTTCGGATTTTTTTTGAAGTTCAAGCACAAGTTTTTTTGTTTCTTCTGCTTTTAACTCACCCTGAGCTTCCAGGGTGTCCAGTAATTTATGAACTTCTTTTTGAATATCATTGTATAAAGTGGTTGCAGCTTTTTTAATCGTATCTTTTGATATGGCTGCTCCGACTCCGGTTAAAATGGCCTTTTGAATTAACTGAATCTTCCCTTTGCTTTTAATAAAACCATTGCTTGTCATCTTTTTTCCCTCTCTTGTTTTTTTACTAATCTCCATAGATTATTTAATTTACTATATGATAATTCTTTTATGCCCTTTTTTGAACTTTTAATCTTATTTTTAACCCTTGCATACCTTGAAATAAACTTTTTTATTGCCATATTTAATGAATCTTCGGGATCTAGCTTATACCACCTGGCAATATTTACAATTGTAAATAAAATATCCCCGATTTCATCAGCTTGTTTTATTTTTGATTTTTTTTGACTGGCAGCTTTAAACTCTGTAATTTCACTGTTTAATGTTTTCCATATATCAGCTTCTTTTTTCCATTCAAATCCTTCTTTTGCTGCTTTTTTTGATACTTTTAGTGCTTTTAAAAGTGCAGGCAGTGCCAGCGGAATACCATCAAATATATCTTTTCTATGTGGCTTTTCATTTCTTTTAATTATTTCCCAGTTAACCATTACTTCTTCGGAATTTTTTACAAGAGTATCTGAAAAAACATGAGGGTGCCTCGTAATCATTTTTTTATTTATATAATTAGCTACTTCATTAAAGGAAAATTCCTTATTTTCACGTGCTATCTGAGCATGTAAAACTATCTGTAATAAAACATCTCCCAGCTCTTCCATTAATGCTTTTGGATCATTGCTGTCAATAGCATCCAGGGCTTCATAGGCCTCCTCTATTAAATATCTTTTTAGTGTTTTATGAGTCTGCTCTTTGTCCCAGGGACAACCCTTTGGGGACCGTAATTTTGCTATGGTTTTAACTAATTGCTCTATTGGTTTCATCAGGGTTAGCTTCTATAATTAACATTAAACCATATAAACCCTCAAATTCTAAGTATTATTTTTAAACTAGCCATAACCAAACAGACTTATTCTGTTTCATAGCGCAAAATAAGTATGCGCTTTCTCTGATAGATTTCTTTTATTAATATCAAGGAAATTATTGATGAACACAAAAAAACATATTCCCTTTATTAAAGTAGCTTCAATATTGATTTTAAATTTGTTTTTTATTTTTATTTTTTGCCTGCCAAATTTGTCATCTGACTCAAACAAAGATAAACATAATATTATTCAGCGTGTTGAAACCCAGCCGTCTGATGTCCCTGTATTCCATGCACCCGTATGTTTGCTGGTAGGATTAAACAGTACTGAACTTGCTTACAGGGAAATTTCCTCTTTAGCCGGGTTTGAATTATTCAGTGTTCCGTATAGAACAGATATTAAAACTTTAATTGAACAAATAAACCCGACACAGGTAATAATAAAACACCCAAGTGGCTTTGTGGGTTTATATGCTACTGACGGACAGTTAATCAGAGGAGTACAAATAATAAGAAATAATGAAGAGTTTGCTAATGGTCAGGGCACTCCATCAAGTATTATTCAGCCAACAGAAGGAAATCCTATGTATGAAACTGTATTTTATCCCGGTTCTGTTACCGGTGCAGTTCCGCATGGAGGTTTAGGTTATGTTACTCCGCCTAAAGGCAGAGGTGTTGCCAGGCATTTTTTAAAACTTGCTTCATTACTCGGTTTAACACCATTTCAGTACCCGGGATATTTTATGGCATATAATACCTATGACAAAGAAAAGCTATTCCCTGCATTATTTTTACCTCAGGTTCCCGTTGCAATTGGTGCAGCAGCAACATATGCTGATGCAAGACTTGATAGTGGCGAATATGAAACAGCCAGAACTCAGCCAAGAGATTATATGTTCCAGCCAATTATAGAAGGTTATTAAGTTGTTCTTTAGTCATCATGTAAACATTATTACAAAAATGACATCGTCCTTCTGCATATCCAACCTTTTTTATAATTTTTTGAATTTCATCTTTACCAAGAGATGCTACAGCACTTTCAAATCTCTCCTGGCTACACCCGCAATAAAAACACAGTCCTTCAAATTCCGAAACAATTTCAATCTCAAAATTGGCCAGTGTTTTTCTAATAATTTGTTCGAGTGTAAGCCCTGCTCTAAGCAGTATTGAAAATGGATCAATCTTTGAAATAGCTTCTTCAAGGATGTTTATATCAGCATTTTTTACACCTGGCATTGTTTGAATTAAAATACCACCAGCTTGCAGAACCTTACCGGAATTTGGTTCAAGATACACACCGCACGAAATATAGGAGGGTATTTGTTCTGAAATTGCCAGGTAATGCACTATGTCTTTTGCAATTTCTCCTGACACTAATTCTGAAGAACTTTGATGCGGCATTCCTTTTTCAGTATCGTAACTTACATGTACGTATCCTGTTTGTCCTACTGCTTTATCAATGTCTACATAACCTTTGCTGTCGAAACATTCAACTTGTGGGTGATCCACATAGCCTCTTACCGTTCCTTCATTACTTGCATCTACAATTACTCCTCCAAGCGGGCCATTACCTTTTATTTTTACAGTAAGGTGTCCTTTTGTTTTTTTTAGTGTATAGCATAATAATATACCGCAGGCAAAAGTTCTTCCCAGCGCCACAGTGGCTGTATGGGATAAATTATGTCTTTGCCTTGCTTCTTCAGATAAATTATTACTTGAAACTGCTATTGCTCTGAATGAGTTGTTTCTTGAAATTGCTTTTACTAAATAATCACTCTCTGGCATAAGAATAAAGAATATGTTAAATTTACCAGGTAAGTCACCTTGTCGTGAGCATTATAAAATAAAGCAATGATAAAACGCAATCACAACTTAAAGCATTTGTCCGATTTACTCGGCAAATGCGATCAAGTGAGAAGAAGCTGCAGACGGAAGCTCACGCTTGTCGTGAGCATTATAATAAAGCAATGATAAAACGCAATCACAACTTAAAGCATTTGTCCGATTTACTCGGCAAATGCGATCAATCGAGAGGGAGCTGCAGACGGAAGCTCACGCTTGTCGTGAGCACTATAAAATAAAGCAATGATAAAACGCAATCACAACTTAAAGCATTTGTCCGATTTACTCGGCAAATGCGATCGAGTGAGAAGAAGCTGCAGACGGAAGCTCACGCTTGTCGTGAGCACTATAAAAGAACGCGGAAGTAGTTCAGTGGTAGAATGTCTCCTTGCCAAGGAGAAGGTCGCGGGTTCGAGCCCCGTCTTCCGCTTATTTGTAACGCCTCGGAACTGCTACGCAGATTCCTCGGCTATTATCGGCGTCACTTCTCACGCTCGGATTTTCGGATGAAAATCCTCGCTTAACAGAATCATAAGCAGTTCGTTTTTTAAACGTCCATAAATTAATTCACATTTTTTCTTTTTTAATTGAAGAACATTTACAACGATAGCTGCTAATAGTAGAAAGTCAATAAATCTCGACTTACGATAATGCTATTTTAATACCACTTTCTCGAATAATTTATATTATTCCTTCCAATCCCAAACCCAGTCAGAAGAAATTGAGTACTTAACTTAACTAGCTTGTTGCTTTTTTAAATCAGCGAAAAATGTTTTTAGATCTTTTGCTGGTTTTATCTTTTTTATTTGTTCTTCACACTCTTTTGCTTTTTTTTGAATATAAGCAATATATTCAGTATTAGACATATTTTTTGTTTCTTCATACATCCTGTGACGAATGTCATGAATTTCTTTCATTGGTTTAGGTTCACTCATTGTTTTACTCCTTTTTACCCAAAAAATGTTCTGGTGAAACTATATCAATTAATCCAAATCCCTCTCTATGATTAATATGGTGAACTCCCATTATCACTTTAGCTTTAACCATATGCTTAAAATTCCAAGATACAAGCAGATTGCATCTTTTAACAGTAGCTATTGCAATATGTTGTGCATCATTTACTTCATTTTTTGGAATCAACCCTTCGCTAATATAAATATTTGCAAGTTCTTTAGTGTCAGCATCAACAGTAATCATTTCATAACCATAAATATTTAAAAGCTCTTGTAATTTACTCCTTCTTGGTTCATATGCATTTAATATTTCTGAAAGAACTATATCAGAAATAAAAATAGAATATTCATTACTTCTGATTAATTGTAAGAACTCGTTGGTTATTAAACAATCAGCCCTCTCAACTTCTAATGCAAAGTTCCATACAGATGTATCTATATAAAGTTTAATTAGTTTTTCCATATACAATTAGTATTTTATCAGCAAACAAAAAAACTTATCTCAGGAAGCATATTTTCACAAACATGACCATGATTGGAGATGCAGGGGTGGTGATTGAAAAATTATGTTACAGATAGTTGAAATAGAAAGGCAAGTTAGAAGGTTAAAGCTGGTGGTGTTAAGGAATCTAAAATGTATTTCTAGCAAGTTTTAATTTGATTTTATTTTTTCTATTGACAAAGTGTACCCCCCCCCCCTTAAAATCAAAGCCTGTATAAAAAATAAATGTTTTAGGAGATATTTAACATGCCAGTGATTCAAGCTTCCCAAAGAGTTCATATAAATTATCCTACTGATTGGCCAACCTATCTTAAAGAAGCATTAGAAGATAGAAAAAATTTAAGATTGCCTGAAAGAGCAGAAGGAAATGCTTTTACTCCTGAAGAATTAAGAGGACTAGTTTGTGATACTTCTGGAACTTTGCTTGATTACAGTGACAACCTAATTCCTGGGGTTAAAGAACTACTTGAAGCTTTAAAAAAACAAGGCGGGTTCTCAAAAATTGAAGTTACTAGTGGTGGAAGTGATTGTTTATCAATTATTCATGCGGCTTTGCGTGATACACACTTGGTAGATAATTTTGCTTATGCAGGGACTCCAAAGAGAGGATATGCTGCAACTACAGGCTCTACTTTTGTTTTAGAAGATAGAGGTAACGATACAACTACTCCATTTTTACTAAGTGCAATTACACCGCATAGGCAAGTCTGGAATATGGGGATTGCTAGACACCCAAACAGCTATGATAATGAACTTATAGATGAAATTATTAAAGCTTATTCTGCTGTAAGAACTGAGTTAGAAAAACTGTAATCAAGAATAGTTTTTAATGTTCAAAAACCTTGTACAATATTGTGCATGGAAATGAAGTATTTTACTCCTTCAAATCCCCGCCAAAGGCGAGGCTCGCCCAGCAAAGCTGGGCGGCAAAACCCAGTCAGCACTTACTGAACAAATATCACAGAGGGCTTTGAATTTTAATACTGGAATCTCTGTATTACCCTGCTCTAGCTTATAAAGATTTACCCTGTGCAAAATATTGTTTCACTATGTCACTTATAAACAGGTTTTCAAAAAAAGCTCCAGCCAGTGGTCTTTTTTTTACTTTAGTTTCTCTGTTTAGAGCATATACAAAATAAATAAAATCAGATATGATAAACGGTGAACATCTAAAGTAAATGTTTTTAAATAATATAAAAAATGGAAACCACTACACAAGCACAAAAAATAACTTTTAAAGACGGTAAAATATCCGTTCCGAATAAAGTCCTAATTCCATTTATAGAAGGTGATGGTACAGGATCCGATATATGGAGAGCTACCAAGAAAGTTTTAGAAGCAGCCATAAAAATAGCATTTAACGGTGAAAGAGAAATTTTATGGACAGAAGTTTTAGCTGGTCAAAAAGCCTTTGATTCTACAAAAGACTGGCTGCCGAAAGATACCATTGAAAAAATAAAAGATTTAAAAGTAGCTATCAAAGGACCGCTTACTACTCCAACCGGCGGTGGAATCAGAAGTTTGAATGTTGCCCTAAGACAGATTTTTGATCTCTATGCATGTGTCAGACCGGTAAGATATTTTGAAGGTGTTTCAAGTCCTGTCAAAAAACCAGAACTTGTAGACCTGATTATTTTCAGGGAAAATATTGAGGATGTTTATAGCGGGATAGAATTTAAAAAAGACACGAAAGAAGTTAAATTATTGATAGATTTTTTAAAATCAGCGGGATACACTGTAAGAGCTGATTCGGGCATAGGTATAAAACCAATTTCAGAATTTTGCAGCAAAAGACTGGTTAGAAAAGCTATTCAGTATGCTATTCAGAACAAAAAGCCGTCAGTAACACTGGTTCATAAAGGAAATATTCAGAAGTTTACAGAAGGTGCTTTTTGTGAATGGGGGTATGAGGCTGCAAATGATGAATTTAGCGATGAGACTGTTTCAGAAAAAGAGCTTTATGAAAAGTATAATGGTACTGCACCTCCTGGAAAAATAATTATAAAAGATAGAATCGCTGACAGTATGTTCCAGCAGCTATTGATCAGACCTAATGAGTACTCAGTCATAGCTACTACAAATTTAAACGGGGATTACCTCTCAGATGCATGTGCTGCACAGGTTGGCGGACTCGGTATTGCTCCAGGTGCAAATATCGGGGATGAAGTAGCTGTCTTTGAAGCTACACATGGTACTGCACCAAAATATGCAAATCAGGACAAAGTAAATCCTGGTTCTATGATTTTATCTGGTGTAATGATGCTTGAACACATGGGCTGGAATAGAGCAGGTGAATTGATAGTTAATGCTTTTGCAAAAACTATTAAACAAAAAAAAGTTACTTATGATCTGGAGCGCCAGATGTCCGGCGCTACACTCTTAAAAACTAGTCAGTTTGCTCTCGCAATAATTGAAAATATGAAGTAGAGGCAAGGTTATCTTGTCTCTAAGCTGTAGCTATTTGAACAGGAAATGCTAAGTTGTGGGTTCTTTCTTCCGCTTCTTTATTGGCTTTTGTCCTTTGGACGATTTCATCTTCATACATATAACTATAGCCTATTAAGGTCATAAATTGGAAAAGTAGATGCCTGAGAATACTTGGATTTGTAGGTCTTGTACTTGTTCCGAGGATTCCACTTGTTAATTCATCTTCAGTTCTTCTAACACCAGCCTGTGCCCAAGAGTTCATCTCCCAGGGATTACTGAAACCAGGTCCTGGATTAGGTCTTACATTGATTCCTTGGCTTATTTCTGTAAACATAACTTCCCTCCCTGCCTTTACTATTTCTCCCAACATTTATAATGCTAAAACGCAAAGGTTAGGGTTTTCTTAAGATACAAGTAATAACGTAGAGATGTGTCAGTGGCGTGTTTCTATCGGGTTTTATAAGAAATTATCTGTTTGGTGTAATTAATGGTTTTGGACAGCTTGTTTGTGTGTTGAAGGATTGGACTGCTGACTACACTGAGTATAAAGATTGCACTAACAGAAATTAAAATAGCACTGCTTAATTCCATAGATGGTCCAAGAGATTCTTTGTTTGAATCCATATTTAAAACAGCCTGTGAAGGTTTATCTACTACCATAAGTTTGACTATGTATGAGTAATAAAAAACAGACAAAATTGTAGTAATTAAAGCAATGGTTCCTAGAAATATTCCTACATGACCTGCATCAAATGCGGACTTAAATAAAATAAACTTTGCAATAAATCCTGCAGGCGGAATAGGTAACCCTGCTAAATTAAACAAACAAACACAAAATGCAAATGCTAAAAGCGGTCTTTTTTTAGCCAGTCCGCTATAGTCAGAAATGGCATCAGAATTAGCTTCGTTTCCAAATGCAATTATACACAGGAAAGCACCCAGATTCATGATGGAATAAACAATAAGGTAAAAAATACTTGCTGCAACAGATTCATGAGTGTTAAGCGCAATGCCAATTAAAATATATCCTGCCTGTGCAATAGACGAATATGCCATAAGTCTTTTTACGGAGGCTTTGTTAATTACCTCTCCAAGTGCTACAAAATTGCCAATTAACATTGACAGCAATGAAAGAATAATTATAAGTGGCTGCCAGGCTATAAAAGAAAAACCAAATACTATTAACAGTAATCTAAGGGTAATTGCAAAGCCGCCTGCTTTTGAAGCGACAGATAAAAAAGCAGTAACCGGAGTAGGTGCACCTTCATAGACATCCGGTGACCACATATGAAAAGGAGCACTTGCTAACTTAAAAGCAAGTCCTCCAACAATTAAAATTAATGCAATTACAATAATATTCTGATTTAAACTTCCCAAATCATTTAGCTGGATTAATTTGTACCTTATATCATCAAGCTGGGTTGAACCTGATAAGCCATATATAATAGACAACCCAAATAAAAATATTGCAGAAGCAGCTGCACTGTTAAGTAAATATTTAAGAGAAGCTTCATTACTGCGTAAATCATATTTTGAATAACCAGCCAGCATTACTGAGCCTAAGCTTAATATTTCAAGTGCTACAAACAGTGTGATTAAATCATTTGCACTTACTAAAAACATGATTCCAATTATGGATGAAATCATTAAAATCATAAACTCACCTTTGTGTGTAAATCCTTTTGTATATTTATTTGCACCAAGTATAATTAAAATTGCAACAATTAAAGTAAGAAGTCTGAAGATATAGCTTAAGTTATCTGATATAAACATACCGTTTAAAATTTCAACAGGTTTACTTACAGGATTTTTAAAAAGGTATAAGCATCCTGTAAGCATTAAAATTGTAGTTGTAAGCCAGATAAAATCTTTAAACTTTGTAGTGCTGAGCAAAATAGCTATTAAAAGTGCAATCAGAAGAAGTATCTCCGGATAAATGATTGAAACAATATCTTTTATTACCATCATAATAATATCCAAGATTATAAAACTTTTTTGAATTATTGTTTATTAATATACCTCTTGGGCACCACCAGCTTAGATCCTTAAAATTTACAGGCCCTAAGTTATAATTGATGTATCCTAATAAATGAAATCGGGAATAATGCAAATATATGTTTAAACGAAGTTTTTATATTTTAAATATTGTTATTTTATTTTTCCTTATGACTTTAGGTTCTGGAGCCAAAGATAAATCATCAGAGTTCTTGCCTAAAACAAAAGATGTAACAGACAGCTCAAAAGGTTCAGATGAAAAAGACAGTTCAGACAGCAGCCAGGAGGAGGAAGTTGACAATCCTGAAGATAGTTTTAAATTAATTGCAATATATCTGGTGGGAAACAGGCCACGTGCCTTAATAAAAAATCTTGACAAGCCGGAGGATCCGGCAAAAGAATTTCAAATTGGTGACTATGTAGATGAATCAGGAAATTTTGCAGTTTCAAAAATTTTGCTAAATCCTACTGCAAGAGTGGAGTTGACTGATCCAAATGGTTTAAGCTACATAATAAAACCCAGGAATACTGAAGATACAAATGCTGCACAGCTTTCCAAAACTTCAAAATCCCCGACCTATTCTTCCGGTAGTAATAAAATTAAGATAAAAAGAGCTACAACTCCGTCTGCAAAGCCTGCTGGTGATTCATCTTCATCTGGTACCCCGGGAGAAACCACTTCCCTTGAATCAGCTATAAAAAATGACACTGCATCACAAACACCTACAGCACCACCTCCGTCTACTCCTCCACCTGTCGAGCAACCTCAAAATACGCAAAATCCTCCTCAGCAGGAACCTGCTTCTTCACAAGCCATACAAACCATACCTGGCAGCACATCTCAAACTCAACCAGCTGTTGCCACGCCTCCTTCAGCTGCTTCTATGACTGGTAGTGGAGGTTCTGATTCTATCGATTCAAGACCAAAAAATCCTTTTGGAGAGTAATTTTTAATTGAACGCTTCAATTTCATCAATTGTTTTTGGAGTACCGGCGGTAAGAATTTTATTTCCGGTTTTTGTTACCAGCACATCATCTTCAATTCTTATTCCTATTCCACGGAATCTTTTTGGTATATCCGGCAAATCCGGGATATAAATTCCCGGCTCAACAGTCATAACCATACCGGGAAGTAATTTTATTGATTTTCCGGCTTCATCTGTATATGGTCCTGCATCATGCACATCTAATCCGAGCCAGTGACTAAGTTTATGCATAAAAAAATTTTTATATTCACCTTTTTTAATTATTTTTTCCACAGAGCCTTTTAAAAGCCCCAGATCTTTTAATCCTTTTACTAAAATGTAAACTGCCCTATTGTAAGAATCGATAAATTTTTTGCCTGGTTTTATTTGTTTTATAGCTTTGAGCTGAGCTTCCAGAACGATTTCATAAATTGCTTTTTGCTCCGGGTTAAATTTTTTATTTGCAGGAAATGTTCTCGTTAAATCAGAAGCATAGTAATTATATTCACAGCCGGCATCAATTAAAATTAAATCGTTTTTCTGAATTATCCTGTTATTTCTGGTGTAGTGTAATATAGTTGAGTTTTTGCCTGAGCCTACAATTGACGGATAAGCCACGCCGCCCGCACCAAGAGTTCTGAACCTGTACTCAATTATTGCTTCTATTTCATACTCATACATCTTTGGCTTTGAACATGCCATTGCCATAATATGTGCATCTTTTGCTATTCTTGCAGCAAATTTTAAGCACTCAATTTCATAAGCATCTTTAATAAGCCTCATTCTGTGAATTAAGTCTCTTGGATCTGAAATAAATTTGGGTGATTTTATGCCTGTACGGTTATTTTTTTTAAGTTCATTAATGATATCTGTAATTTTTAATTCTAAGTCTTTATTTTGTCCTATGGGAAAATAAACATGTTCAGCGTCCAGTAAAAAGGATTTTAACTTGCTTTTAAATTCAGAAAATGAATATGATTCATGAGCTTTAAAAATTTGTTTTGCACCCTCTTTGCCAGCTCTTTTCCCTGTCCAGGTTTCTTTTTCTCTGTCCTTTGGTTCTACAAATAAAATGTAAGTAAAACTTCTTTTTTCTTTTTTTAAAACACAGACAGAATTTGGTTCTTCAAAACCTGTCAGATAATAAAAATCGCTGTCAGGTCTAAATCTGTACTCTACATCGTTTGATCGTATTGAAATTGATTTATTTGGAAGAATAACAGTTGAATTTTCAGGCAGATTTCCTATCAGTGCCTTTCTGCGTTTTTCAAAGATTAAACTATTAAAATTATTTTTCATAGTTTCTCTCATGATGGATTTAATGTTAGAGGCGTTCCACTAAAATGTTTCTATATTGTTGACAATATTTATGGATTAGATAATAATTTAAATATTAAGAATATATTAATAAGCTTTAACCAATTTATAGGTATAATAAATATCTGAAGTATATAAAAAATTACTGATTTTTCTAGGGTAAGCATTATAATTGGTAGTCTTTCTAAGTTAAATGTAGGAGCTTTAACAGTAAGTCTGTCCGGACGATTGAATAAAATGTTATTTTTAGTTTAAAACTGTAAATAATAAAAAGAGGAGATAAAAAAATCCTTATGGCAACTGCAAATCCAACAAGAGCCTCATTAGCACAATTATTAAAAACCGGAAAAACAAATTTAAATGATGCTTTAAGCCTGCTGGTTGACTCTGCAGGTACTTTGAATTTTGAATATTTAGATAAACAATTACTCTCTGCAATGCCATCCAATTGGCCTGCAGAGCAGGCTATTCCTTTGCTTTTCTGGAGTAATAAGCTTTATGTTGGTGTTCCTGATAACCATGAATCATCACTAAAAAATACACTGTCTGAGTTTTTAAACGGGTGTCAGATTGAGTTTAGAAATGTAAAAACTGAAAGCTGGGACAGGTGGTTTGCATTAATTGGTAAAACCTCCTCAAACATTTCCACACAAGCTCCTACACTATATTCTCAGAAACCACAGTCATCGCAGGGTATACAGCAAAAAACCTTGTCTGAGCAGGAAGAAAGAGCTTCAGCCAAGTCATCTGCTGCACCACAGACAAAACTTGGAGCCGAACTTGAGGCTACTATAGAAAAAGTTCCGATACGTAAAATCATGGCTACAGATGAAGGTGCAATTGCAAATGATGTCAGAGCACTTATGGCTGAGGCCTTAAATCAAAGAGCAAGCGACATTCACTTTGAGCCAACTACAAAAGGGTTAATTGTAAGGTTTCGTGTTGATGGAATCTTAAGAGATATTTGCAGATATTTTTCAACCGTACAGGACCTGAGAAAAGTTGTACTTGCACGGATAAAAATTATTGCTGATTTAAATATTGCAGAGCAAAGGCAGCCGCAGGATGGGCGTGTTACAGAAATTTTAGGCGGACAAAGAGTAGATCTCCGCGTGTCTACTCTCCCTACACTTCATGGGGAAAAATGTGTTATTAGAATGTTGCCGCATGAAAATAATTTTTCAAATCTGCTTGATCTGGGTATGCCAAAAGGCAGGCTTTCAGTTTATGAGGAATGGTTAAGTCGCAGCCAGGGAATGATTCTTATTACCGGGCCAACAGGTTCCGGAAAAACAAGTACTTTGTATACCAGCCTGGCAAAACTGGTTGATACTACAAAAAACGTTGTAACTGTTGAAGATCCTGTTGAATATCAGTTAGCCAGAGTAAGTCAGGTTCAGGTCAATTCAAAGGCAGGTTTAACATTTGCTTCAGGATTAAGAAGTATTCTTCGCCAGGATCCTGATATTGTAATGATTGGCGAAATCAGGGATTTAGAAACTGCTGAAATTGCTATTCAGGCAGCTCTTACAGGGCATTTGGTTTTAAGCACCTTACACACTAATGATGCAGCCAGTACTGTAATCAGATTAATGGATATGGGTGTGGAGCCATTTTTAATAGCAAGCGCTTTAATTGGAGTTGTAGCCCAGAGGCTGGTTAGAAAGGTTTGTACATGTCATAAAGAGTATAAACCTTCAGTTGAGGAACTTGAATTATTACATCTGACGTCATCAAAAGATGAGGTTTTTGCAAAAGCTCAGGGTTGTGAAAAATGTAATGGATTGGGTTATTCCGGAAGAGAAGGTGTGTTTGAAATAATGCCTGTCAATGAAAAAATTCAACAAATGATTCAGGAGAGGGCAACCTTAAATGACGTTAAGGCTGAATTGGTTCGTTTAGGTGTTCCTACTCTTGCTCATGCAGGTATACAGAAAGTAAGGAAAAGACGCACTACTCTGGAAGAGTTACTCAGGGTAATTCCAATTACATAATCTTTTGTAAAATAAAAAAACCATATCATGGCTGGTCTTAAAAATAGATCTGAAAATAAAGCTTTTCAGTCAGTAGAACATATTGAAAAGTATATAACTTCTATTTCAGTTTCTAATTTTAAAACAAATATTCCCCGGGTAAACCTCAGGAGGATAAAGTTAAATAAATTTCAAAATCTGTTTACAGACTTTGAATCAAAAAGCATTGCTCAGTTATATCTGGATAAAATATTTTTAGAATCGAATTTGCTGCCCGGAAAAACAGAGCCTGAGACTGCTTTCGAAGAAATAAATATAAATCCCCTAAGAAAGAAACAAGCTGAGGATGAAAAACCACCTTTAATTGAAGCAGAAGAAAATGCTGTAGCTAATGAACCTGTTCTTAAATTAAAAATTGCAGAAAATAAAAGAGATGTTACATTTAACTTAGAAGCTCAGATTGTCCGGGAAGATGAAAATGTATTGCTGTCTCCGGCATTTCCTTCTGCTCCCAAAACTCAAGATGATTTGGTCAGCTCTTCAGGAGAACAGGCTGCGTTCATTTGGCCGCCCAATTTAGAAAAAAAAATTATAAAAAAAACTAAGCCTAAAAAATTAAAGAAAAGACCTTATTTTTTATCAGGAGAGGGTAAACCTTTAAAACAACCTGAAGAAAAGCTTAAAGCAACAGAGCCCAGGGCAGGTGATATTGCAGCTTTTCCGTGGGCTTTAACCGGCAATGACGATCCCACTGCTGAAGAAATGTTTAAAGGCGGACTAGAGTTAGAACTTTTAGATGCTCCGGAAAAAACAGAAGTTAAAGAACCAGTCGAGCAGAAAACAGAAGTTCCTTTTTCCGGAGCTGTAGCTTATAAAGCGCTTTTCCCAAATGTGCCGTTTGAATCTTTACCTGAAAATATAATAAATGACACTTTAAAGAATATTGGCTGGTTTAGTAAGTTACTTGATAAGTTCAATAATTTAGAATTTGGTATAGTTGTCACAGGAAAGGATAAAAAAAAGGTTGGAAAAATGTTTGAGAAATTTGGCTATAAATTTACTCCAATAAGAATAATTATTTTAGGTGGTGCAGTTGCTACTATTGGTTATTCAATCTGGAATTATTTGTTGCCTATTATTAATAGCAGCTACAGTAGCCGGGAAAGTGGTACAGTTGTTGTCAAAAATTTATTTAAAGCAAAAAATATGCATACTTACAGTGGAGCTTTAACAGATAAAAAATCAGACAAATTAAAACCACGGGAACTTCTTGAAGAAAAAAGTTTTAGTCCAATTACTGAAGAAGAAAGGCAGACTTTAATTCAAATGGCGAGAGAGTCTCTTGAAAACAGGCTTGATCCATTTGGACAGGAGGCTGTGCTCCCTAAAGAAGTTATTCAGCAAAAAATGGAAGAACAGGCAGACACTGGTCCTAAAGAAATTCCTGTTAACAGGAAACAGCTTGAACTGGTTGGCGTAATTAGTGCAAACAATAAAAATCTGGCTCTTGTAAATATCTATAATGCAGATTACACAGTAACAGAAGATGATGATAAGCCTGTAAGAGACAGCAAGTTAAAAACTGCACTAAGCATGGCAGTACCAAACAGGCTTGAGGTTTCATTGTTAGATCCTGTAGACAAGTGGTATGTAAAGCAGATTATAAAAGGTAAGGCAAAAGGCGAAGATCCGGTTATTGTATTAGTCAAGGGTGATAAGAAGTTTAAGTTAAAAGTAGGGCAAAAGGTATTGCTTCCTGAAGAAAAAAAACCAGCAGAATCAGATACTCTATAATATCTTTAATATGGAAAATACAATAAGTGAAAAACTTATTCTTAGCGCCTTAGAAGAAGATAAGGGTAATACCGGTGATGTAACCTCAAATAATTTAATAGGAAAAGAACATAAATCAAAGTTTCAGTTAACTGTTAATGAATGTGCAGTTTTAGCAGGGTTTAAGATTTTTAAGAAAACATTTATGCTGGTTAATAAAGATGTCCTTATAGAAGCAAATTTTAAAGACGGTGACTCTGTTAAAAAAGGAGAAATTGTTTGTAGTATTTCCGGAAATACTTTAGGGATTTTGTTTGCTGAAAGAACTTCTTTAAATTATCTTAGCCATTTGTCAGGAATAGCTACTGCTACCAGGGAATTGGTTGAATCAGTTAAACACACAAAAACAATTATTCTGGATACCAGAAAAACCACTCCAAATCTAAGGCACTTTGAAAAAGAAGCAATAGTTGCCGGTGGTGCTACAAATCACAGATTTGATTTAAGTGAAATGATTTTAATAAAAGATAACCATATTGCAGTTGCCGGTGGTGTAAAAAACGCAATTCTTTCCGAAAGGAAATCCTGCAAAGATAAATATAAAATTGAAGTTGAAGTTAAAAATTTTAATGAATTAAAAGAAGCTGTTGAATGTAAGCCTGACATTATTATGTTCGATAACTGGAGTGTAAAGGATTTAAAATCAGGATTAAAATTAGTACCGGAGGGGATTTTAACAGAAGTTAGCGGGCAAATATCTAAAGAAAATATAAAAGATTATGCTGAGTGTGGTGTTAACTATATTTCAACAAGTCACATGGTTAAAAATTCAAAATGGGTTGATTTTTCGTTAAATGCGCTAAACTATTAGTCTTATGAGATTTAATGTAGCTGCTAAATATGATGTTATTGTAATTGGTTCTGGTATAAGTGGTTTAATCTGTGCACTTGAACTTGCAAAAAGAAATAAAACAGTTTGTGTTTTAACTAAAGAAGCCGTAACTGAAGGTTCCAGTTTATACGCTCAGGGTGGGATAGCTGTTCCGCTAAGTGAAGGTGATAGTGCAGAAAAACATCTTTTGGATACCATAAAAGCAGGCTCTGGCTTGACTGATATAAATGTAGCGAGAGAAATCGTTGCTCACTCGGTTTCCGGCTTAGAAAGTTTAATTTCTTATGGTATAAAATTTGATTCAAGTCTTCAGGATAAAATCCACCTGACAAAAGAAGCTGCTCATTCTGTCTCAAGAGTCTGCCATGTTGGCGGCGATGCATCAGGAAAGTATATTACAAAAGTGCTTGTAGACAGGGCTTGCAGAGAACCAAATATCTCAATTTCCCAGGGTACATTTGCTTTAGCTCTTTTAACAGATAAAAAAGAAAGTATAATCGGGGTTTTAATCGAAGATGTTACCAGAGAGCATTATGCACTCTTAGCTAACGATATTGTTATTGCCAGTGGTGGCGCTGGTCAGATATTCGAAAATACTACAAATCCAAAAGTGTGTACTGGTGATGGGATTGTAATGTCTTACCAGGCGGGGGCCGCCTTGCAGGATCTTGAAATGATTCAGTTCCATCCCACAGTTTTATTCGATAACGGAGATCCGTTTTTAATTACTGAAGCAGTAAGAGGCGAGGGCGGGCGATTAAAAAATATAAAAGGAGAGTACTTTGCTAATCAATATCATGAGCTAGGAGAACTTGCTCCAAGAGATGTTCTTTCACGAGCAATATTTTTTGAGCTTGAAAAAACAAATTCAAAACATGTACTTCTGGATATTACAAATTTTAGTGAAGACTATTTTAAATTCAGATTTCCATCTGTTTATCAGACATGCTTAGACAGGAGAGTTGAACTTTTTAAAACCGGAATTCCAGTATCTCCTGCTGCTCATTATTTTATAGGCGGGATTAAGTGTGATTTATCTGGAGCTGCAAATATAGAACATCTCTGGTGTGTAGGTGAATGTGCTTCAAATGGTTTTCATGGTGCAAACAGGCTTGCAAGCAATTCACTTCTTGAATGCATGGTTGCTCCGCACTTTCTGGTAAGTAAACTATTGGAAGATTTTAAACCAAATCCGAATAATATTACTTATTTTGAAATTGATTTGGATCCTAAAGAATACAATGATAGTATTATTTTCAGGATAGCTTCTGATCTTAAAAAGAACAATTCCAGTGCTTTAGGACTGATAAGAACAAAATCTGTGTTAAGTCAGCATTTGAATTATCTTAATTCTCTCTTTGAGTCGTTAAGTCCGGATAAGTTAAGCCTTAACTGTCAGGTTCAGGAGTTAAAAAACATGGTCACACTCTCATTCTTGATATGTCAAGCTGCACTTAAAAGAGAGCACAGTTTAGGTGTCCACTACAGGCAGGATTTTTTAAACTTACCTGATGAGTGTAAACACCTGGTTTCTTGTAAAAACACTGAATTATATTGGTTATCTCAAACATTTTTAACTCCTGTTACAGCAAATACCAAATAAGGCTATATAATTATTTAAAATTATGGCTATAGGGATTGCAAAACAAGATAATTATTTACACAACGGAAATGGAAAAGTTGTGTTACAGCGTGATGTTCAGTTTTTAAAAGAAGAAATTAAAAAAATTGCCAAGAAAAAAAATGCTGTAATTATTACTCATATTTATCAAAGGCTTGAAGTACAGGATATTGCTGATCATGTAGGAGACAGTCTGGCACTTTCCAGATTTGCCGCAAAGACAAATGCAGATATCATTGTTTTTTGTGGTGTGCACTTTATGGCTGAAACAGCAAAACTTTTAAACCCTTTAAAAACTATTTTATTGCCGGATTTACAATCAGGCTGCCCTATGGCTGACATGATTTCTGTAGATGATTTACGTGCTTTTAAGGCAGAACATCCTGGTGCTCCTGTGATTTGTTATGTAAACTCAAACGCTGATGTTAAAGCTGAATCTGACGTCTGCTGTACCAGTACAAATGCAGTACAGATAGTAAGCTCATTCAAGGATAAAGAGATTATTTTCGTGCCGGATAAAGGTCTTGGTGTCTGGGTACAGGAACAACTGCCGGACAAAAAGATACATATTTATGATGGTTTTTGTCCTACTCACTATCAGATAACTCCTAAGGATGTTTTTATTATGAGAGAAAAATACCCACGGGCTGTTGTAGTAGCTCATCCTGAGTGTGATCCAGAGGTCTGGAGATTAGCTGATTTTGTAGGCAGTACGTCTCAAATATATAAGTTTGTTTCAAATCATTCAAAACAACATTTTATTATTCTTTCTGAACAGGGATTAGTAGCAAGAATGCAAAGAGACATGCCTCATAAAATAATAGTTACCACTTTTCCTTTGCCACTTTGCCCGAATATGAAATATCATAAGCTTGAAAATGTTTTAAATGCGCTTGTTAATAATGTAAATGAAATAAAAATTAAACCAGACAGGTTTAAAAAAGCTGCACAGACCATAACCAGAATGTTTAAAATTACAGAATCTAAGGAGCAAAAAAACACCAATTCGTGGGAAGGCCCCAGAAAGCAGGAAGAAACAGGTGTTAATTCCGTTATCCCTACCCGGTGTTAAAATATCTTCTTAATGAATACTAAGGTACCGTTATCTCAGACTGATTTTCTCAAGAACTCGGTTTTCTCGGAACTTTTAGAAAATCTTTTACTGCCTGATACTGACAAGCTATGGTTACAAAAAGTTGCAAACTTGCTAAAGCAGTGTACAGGTGCAAAAAATTTAATTTTAAATATTTTTACTGATAATTCAATTATTTGCATTTCGGAAGATCCGTCTGATAAAAAATTCAGCTACAGGTATGCTGAGGTTGTTAATGCAGAACAATCATTCTGGATAGCAGAAAATTATGTAGTACCCCTGGAGCTTGAAGGATACTTAGAGGTGAGCTGGACAAAGTCCCCTTCCAAGTATGAATTAGATGTTTATAATATTATATTTTCTTATTTAACCAGTGCTTTAAAAAACAGATCGAATTTAATTACCCAGAAATTGATTCTTTCCAAAGATGAATCGCTCAGTAAGTTTGAATATATACTGAATACTGAATCTGACTTTAAAACCAGGATTAATTCGTTTACAAAAGAAATTGCTTTGTTTCTGGATATATCCAGATGTCAGATAAAGTTTTTTTCTGGCAGCCTGTCTTTTGTTTTTGACGGGACGCTAAGTGCTGAATTTGTTAAAGACGGGTATTTGGAATCTTTGTCAGTCATCTCGTCAATTGAGAATGAATGGTTGCAAAAAATAAAAAATAATCAGATTTTAATTTTAAATCACAATAGTGTTTTGCTTCAGGGTTCACTGTCAAGTGATATCGAGGCACTATTATCAATAAAATCCATATTAGGTTATCCGCTAATTTACGAAGGTAAGCCTTTAGGTGTTATAGTTTTACACCAATGCGACTATGAGAGGATCTGGAAAACGGAAGAAATCCAATATTTAAGAGAAACTGCTGTTTTATTAAGTGTTCTGGCTGGTAAAGAATTTGAATTAAATGAAAAACTTCATTCCAGGCAATCTTTAATAGATAGTTTTGTTATTACTTCTGACGAATTTCTAAAAGAATTAAATCATTTACAAATTGAATCACGAATAAATAACTCTCCCTTTAGTTTAATAATGATTGATATAGAAAAACTAAGAGAAATTAATTTTAATATGGGATTTGTAGCCGGAAACCTTGTCCTGGCTCAGGTAGCCAGACTTCTGAATAGACTTTTTAAGGGCACTTTTAAGGTGGCAAGATATAACAATGATGAATTTGTAGTAATTATGAAAAACACTGATCATTCTAAAGCACAGACTGAAACAGAAAAACTAAAAGATCAACTGTATGACTTTATAGTGCTTGGGGTTGGACCTGTAGAATTCAATTTTTCTTTTGTAACTTATCCTGTTCATTCTGAGTCTCTTCAGGAACTTTTAGGATTTTTAGAACAAGCTATGGTTCTTTCCAAGTCACGTGGAAAATTTCAGATTTCAAGTATTGAAGAAATTCAAGGGCAGCCAAAAGAAAGGTGGCAGCAATTGGTTTTGCAGGCAATTCCTGAGATTATTTTTAAAAAGACAAATTTTAAGACAGGCCCTGAGTTGATTGAAACAATTAATAAACAAATTATTGAGCAAAAGAAAAAACAAGTTTATAGTACTGATATTTTAGACTCCATCCAGAGTCTTGCAATAGCACTTGATGCAAAAGATTCCTGTACTGGAAGACACAGCAATCGCGTTTCTGAGTATGCTTATATCTTAGCTAAAAAAGTTTCACTGGATTTACAGGAAGTTGAGTGGGTTCGTCTTGCTGCAGTAATGCATGATATTGGTAAGATTGGTATTCCTGAAAGTATTTTATGCAAACAGGGCAAGTTAACCAGAGATGAATATGAAGTCATGAAAAAACATCCTGTTATCGGAGCAAAAATTTTAAAACCAATAAAACCGTTAGAAAAAGTTGCAACCCTTGTTCTTTATCATCATGAATACTGGAATGGAGCTGGCTATCCTCAGGGGCTTTCAAAAGAAGATATTCCTATTGGTGCAAGAATTGTAAGCATTGTTGATGCTTATCAGGCAATGATAAGCAACAGACCCTATAGACCTGCTTTACCTTTTGAAGAAGTCATTAACAAACTAAGAGCCGGAAAAGAAAAACAATGGGAGCCTGATCTGATTGAACTTTTTATAAAGATAGTATCCTGATATGCTTTCTTCAAAAAACAAAGTTATTATTTATGCTCAGGATAGTTTTAGCGAAAAGTCTGCAAAAACAGGGATTGGTTTTATAAGATATGGGATTTGTGAAACTGTTGCAGTGGTAGACAGAAAATTGGCTGGTAAAACCACTTTTGATGTTATAAACGGATTACCAAAAGTTCCTATTTTTGAATCTGTTGAATCAGCGAAGAAAAGTAAACCTGATGCAGATATTTTACTGATTGGAATTGCTCCAAGTGGCGGTAAACTTCCTCCCGAATGGATACCGGATATTAAAACTGCGATAAATCTAAAACTTAATATTGTTAACGGACTTCATGACTTTTTGGAAAATATTTCAGAAATAAAAGAGCTGGCAACCAGGCAAAAAGTTTTTATCTGGGATGTTAGGAAATATAAAGGAGAACTTATTGTTGCAAATACAAAACTTCTTGATTGGCCTGTGCAGATAGTACTTACTGTTGGTACTGATGCAGCGGTTGGAAAAATGACAGTATCTCTTGAGCTTACAAAAGCTGCAAGAAAAAACAATTTTCAGGCTGAGTTTGTTGCTACAGGACAGACTGGAATGATAATTAGCGGAGATGGTATTCCTGTCGATGCAATTGTTGGAGATTTTATGGCTGGTGCCATAGAACAAGAACTTTTAAAAGTTGCAAAGAAGAAATATGATTTTATTTTTGTAGAAGGTCAGGGATCGATACTACACCCGGGGTGGTCAGGTGTAACTCTCGCTTTATACCATGGCTCCTTACCTCATAAACTTATACTTTGTCACAGAGCAGATAATAAATATTTAAAAAACACAAAAGTTAAAATTGAATCTTTAAATCAATTTATTAAAGTTTACGAATCTGTTTCATTGCCTTTAAGAAGAGCTAAAGTAGTTGGTATTGGCTTAAATACATATGGACTTACCAGTAATCAGGCTAATGATGCTATAAAGAAAGCTGAAGATGAGACGGGTCTGCCTGCAGATGATGTAGTGAGAAACGGTGGAAAGAAACTTTTCGAATCATGTCTAGGATAAAATTAAATATTAGACCGTTAAATTTAAAATTAAAATATCCGTTTGGAATCTCCCGTGGTTCGATTTCTTATGCAAAAAATATTCTTGTAGCATTACATTTCGGAGATATTGTAGCCTATGGTGAAGCTGCTCCGTCCTCATATTACGGGGAAGATCAAAATACCGTAACAAAATTTGTAAATGATTTTATTCGGGAAAAGTCAACAGAAGAATATATAGCAAATATTCACAAACTGAAAAATGATTTGAGTTATTTCTCTTCAAATATTTTTCGCCTGTCTGCCCCAGCAGCCAGAGCTGCATTAGAAATGGCTTTTTGGGATTTAATTGGAAAAATTAATAACAAATCTTTATACCAGTTCTTCTTTCAGGAGGATGATCCATTTATAACGAATGGAGATGATTTCAAATATCTGCCTCAAACATCCTACACGATTGGACTTGATAGCTTGCTTGTTATTGAACAAAAAGTCAAGGAAGCAATAGCCTCCGGATATAAAATATTAAAAATTAAGCTTGGATACGGTTATGAGCAGGATTTAAGTATCTTAAAAAAAATAAATGAGACAATTAAAAATTATACCTGCGTTTTAAGAGTGGATGTTAATGGTGGCTGGGATTTGGAAACTACAAAAAAAATGCTTGATGTTTTACCTCTGTATAAGGTTGAAATTCTTGAGCAGCCATTACCAAAAGGCAATATAAGATTACTCTCAGATGTTTACGAAAAATCTCCTGTTCCAATATTTGCTGATGAAGACTGTATGGTAAGCAGAGATATCGAACTGCTGGCAGGAAAAGTACATGGAATAAATATTAAACTTATGAAAAGTGGAGGTATTATTGAAGCATTAAATATGATCAATTTAGCAAAGTCATATAACTTAAAAATTATGCTTGGCTGTATGATTGAGTCTTCATGTGCTATTTCTGCTGCTGTCAGCCTGTCTCCTTTTGTAGATTATATTGATTTGGATGGTCACCTGTTAATAGAAAACGATCCATTTAGTGGTTTATCATTTCAAAATAATAAAATTATTCCATCGTTTGACCCCGGGCTGGGTGTTGATTTGTGTTATGTAAGTTAAGTGTTAATTTCGTGATACGCACTCCTTCTCTTCAAAGGTTGTAGAATCTTATAGTATAAAAGTTTAATAATCAATAAATATAAAAGGAGAGGTATCATGGCTACAATAACAGAAAAAAAAGTAAGTATGAATGGTTCTTCACTGGCTGAGTGCTGTGGACCACTGGTTAGTCGGATGGCACCGCAATTTAAAGCTCAGGCATATGCAGATGGACAGATACAAGAAATTTCACTGTCAGATTACAAAGGGAAGTGGGTAGTATTGTTCTTTTATCCACTGGATTTTACTTTTGTATGTCCGACTGAAATTCTGGAATTTAACAAAAAGGCTGATGAGTTTAAAAAGAAAAACGCACAGCTTATTGGTGGGAGCATTGACAGTGTTTATTCACACAAAAGCTGGTGTGAACAAGGTGGTTTAGGAAAATTAAATTTTCCGCTGATCTCTGATATCACAAAAAAAATCAGTCAGGACTATGGAATTCTTCTGGATGATAAAGGGATTTCACTTAGAGGCACATTTATCATTGATCCTGAAGGTAAGGTCAGGGCAACAACAATTCATGACTTGCAGGTAGGAAGAAGTGTTGATGAAACCTTACGTGTACTGAATGCATTCCAGACGGGTGAACTTTGCCCGGTTAGCTGGACACCAGGACAGAAAACACTTGGGAAATAGTTTCCAGGCTCATTAATGATTTCTTAAATCCTCATATAGTGAAATTATGAGGATTTTCTTTTTAAAATGAATTTTTTTTAATAAAGGTCAAAAAGATTAAGGTCTTAACTTTGTATAAGGTGAACAGGCAAGGGTCGTAGTCAAGGATTACAACAGGTTATAGAAAGGTTAAAAACTTGGATTTAAAGAAAGATTTAGAAAATAGCATTAATCAAAATTTAAATATTTCTGATGAATTAGCACACTTAAAGAATATAAGTGAACTGGATAATAATGTAAGTTTTACCGGGGATAATTTAGTCATTTGCACTGCAAATGAAGGACACGTAAAAGAAATTGCAGAGCTGTGGGCAAACCTTGCAAGTATCCAGCAGATGTATGCACCTGAAAGATATAACTTTATACCGGAAGGGAAAGACTGGCAATCATTTGTCAGAAGAAAAATGGAAAAAAACTACAATCTTCTTCTTGTTGCACATGATAAAAATAATACAGAAATTAAAGGTTTTTTATATCTTCAATCCATAACACTTCCTTCATCAAATTTAGTTTTAAAAGGGGTCATTGAAGATCTTTATACAAAGCCACAGTATAGAAAGCAGAATATTGCATCTGTATTGCTGAAGGTTTCAATTGCCTGGGCACTAAAACAAAACATAAAACAAATCGAATTAATCTCTCTGACGAAATCAAATGACTTAATTCAGTTTTATCTGAGATTTATAAAAGAATCAAAACAGGATATAAGTTTTGATTTAGTAATGGTTTAGGTAGTGTACAATATATCCCTATGCCTACTCCAAAAATTGTAGTAATCGGCTCCAGTTATAGTGCAGCAGCTGCCTTTAATTATCTGGAGCGTTCTTTAGCGGCTCTTAGAGAACCATTTGATCTTTTGCTACTATCAAATAAAAATCATTATTTGAATAAGGATTTATTGAGTCAGTATTTATGTGATTCGTGCAACCTTGAAGACACCTGCCAATGGTTAAGAGGTATTGTTTTTTTAAGAGCGGGGGTTTCGTATTTAGAGTCAGATATTTTAAATATTGATTTCCAGTCAAAAACAATTTTCACTTCAAAAGGTGAAATCAGTTACCAGTATTTGGTTCTTGCACCTCACAATGATTTATATGACGAGCCTGCTTTCGATAAAGAGAGTAATGCATTTATAATTAAAAATCCCGGTGATGTACTCAGACTAAGGATTCATATTTTAAGTAATATTGAAAAGGCTGTATCTGAAAACAATCCTGAGGCTAAGAATTTACTGTTAACCTTTTCTGTAATTGGTACTGACAGGGAAGGCATTCAGCTTGCCTGCTCAATAAGCGATTTTACAAACCGGTTGCTAAGAAATCATTTCCCTGAAATCAAAAAGTCATTTTTAAAAATCAATTTAATTGAAGAAAATAATTTAATTTCTATAAACAAAGATCCGTTTTTTAATAACAGAATTTTTTACAATTTAAACAAAAGGGGGATTGCATTGCTCACTAATTCCCATGTAAATAAAATAGAAAATAATATAATAACAATAAACAATAAAGATAAAATATCTTCAGGGACAATAATTCTAAGTAATCCTAAAAGTTCATCAGCCTTAATTCAAAAACTTTATAAAACCAAATCTCTTGATTCATGCAATGTTGACTTATATTTAAAACTTGAAGGACTTGAAGATGTTTTTATGATTGGCGAGCTGGCCAAATGTATGGATATAAGAGAAGATTTTCCAAAAACAGATTTATTTTACAATGACCAGGCCAAAACTTGCGCTACAAACATTTGTACAAAAATAAATAATTCACCCATGAAGCTTTTAAAGTCTGATTTGGAAATTAATTTTTTATCTCTTGGATACAGAAATTCACTTCTGGAATGCAGGAATATTCACATAGATAATGTAATTGCCTGGTTTCTGCACAGAATGTTATACATATTTTGTTCTTTATCATGGAAAAAGAAATTAAGAGCTTTTGTGGGGCTGATTTGCAATATTTTCGGGCTGTCTGAATTTGAACAGATGAATGTATATGAGCTGAGACAAAAAAAACAAGCCATAAAAAAGTAATATAATAAGGAAAAAACCATGACAAATCAAAAAGCAGAAATTGGAATATTTGGCGGATCAGGATTTTATAATTTTTTAGATAAAATAGAAGAAGTTCAGATAAAAACTCCTTACGGTGATCCGTCAGATAATTTGTTTTTAGGAGAAGTGGAAGGAAAAAGAGTTGCTTTTTTACCCAGGCATAACAGAAAACACTCTATTCCACCGCATAAAATTAACTACAGAGCAAATCTCTGGGCAATGAAAGAGCTTGGAATAACCAGAATTATAAGTCCTTGCGCAGCAGGAAGTCTTCAAAAAAATATTAAACCGGGAGATTTTGTGATTAGTGATCAGTATGTTGACAGAACACGGGGAAGAATAGATACTTTTTATGATGGACCGATTGCTACACATGTAAGTGCTGCAGATCCATACTGTCCTGAGCTTAGAGAGCTGGCTATAAAAGCCACAGAAGAAAGCAATGTCCCGTGCCATAAGACTGGAACAATCGTGGTTATTCAGGGACCAAGATTCAGCACAAAGTCAGAGTCGAAGTGGTTTACGTCCTGCAGCTGGTCTACCATAAATATGACTCAGTACCCGGAAGGACATCTGGCAAAAGAGCTTGAGATGTGTGTAGTGAATATTGCACTGGCTACTGATTATGATTCGGGTTTAGTAGGAGATGTCCCTCCTGTAAGCCATAGTGAAGTCATGCTTGTTTTTCAACAAAACTTAGATAAGCTTAGAAAAGTTCTTTTTAAACTAATTGGCAGCATTCCGAAAGAGCGTATAAAATGCAAATGCAGCGAGATTTTAAAACACTCGCAGTTTTTGTAAAAGATTTATTTTATTAATCCTTCCTCATCAGGCAAAGTGCCAACTTTTATTGTAATAATTTCAATCTTTCCACTTCTAAGTAATCTAAAGTGTAACTTATCTCCAACTTTTTTATTCCTTACTATTTCTGCAACCTTTCGCGGATCGCTTAACTCTTCACCGTCAACTTTCTGGATTATGTCTCCTGGCTGTATACCATTTAACTGAGCCGGACTGTTCGGGACAGTTTCTACCACATAAACTCCGACAGTATCTTTTGGCAGCCCTTCTGCTTTTAATTTTTCTTCTTCAAGAGGCGCCATTTTTATTCCAAGATACGGATGTGGTATTGTTCCATGTGAAATCAACTCGTCAGTTACAGATTTTGCATAGTCGGCAGGAATTGAAAAATTTAAATTTTGTGCATTTCTACCAATGATAAAAGTATTTATTCCAATTACCTCACCTTTTAAATTTACAAGCGGGCCTCCTGAATTACCCGGGTTAATGGCTGCATCTGTTTGAATATATTTAAAAGCTCCTTGAGCTGCACCAAAAGTTACTCCTACATGCCTGGACAGGGCACTTATAATTCCAAATGTTACTGTATGTTCAAGTCCAAGCGGAGAACCAATTGCAATGACCCAGTCGCCTGGCCTTAAACCCTTTGAATCTCCGATTTTTGCTACAGGTAAATTCTTTGCATTTATTTTAATTATTGCAAAGTCACTGTATGAATCATGAGCGATTAATTTACCATCATATTTTTTTTCATCTTTTAAAGTTATTGTTATCTTATCTGCACCTTTTACAACATGAAAATTTGTCAGAATATATCCGTCCGGTTTAACGATAATTCCTGAGCCTGTTCCTCCCTGCGGTACAGGTTCAATTTCAGGTATTGTTATTTCAACGCCTCCAAGGTTTAAGCTTTTCTTTTTAGGCTCGCTGTCTTTGGTTTCACGTGAAGTATCAATATTTACTACTGACTTGCTAACTTCCTCTGCAACATTAGCTATAGTGTCAGAATCAATTGGTATCACTGCATTTACAGGAAGCATGCAGGTTTTTATGATAAAAACAAAGAATGCAAATAACAGAATTAATGTATTAATTTTATTTTTTGTATTCATGGTTATATTCCCTACTGTTTTCAAACTACCCTTAATTATTTTAATATAACAGGATATAATTTTACTGTATGTTTTATGGGTAAACTAAACTATAGATATTATGTAAAACAGTCGGATGTATAAAAAATCTAAGTGAGGGAATAATATATGGCAGTAGCAGACAGGGCAGAAACAATAAAAGGTGAATTCAAAATGAGAGTTAAAAGGCCAAAATTAGATGAACTGGATATTTCAATAGGAAAGAAAACCAGATTACACAGAATGCTCTATGAGCATGGTCCGGCAAATGGTACATTGATGATTTTGCCTATTGATCAAGGCATTGAACATGGCCCGTTAAATTTCTTTATCAATCCACCCAGTGAAGATCCTGATTTTCAATACAGGCTGGCGCTTGAAGGTGGTTATTCAGCAATTGCACTGCACATAGGGCTTGCTCAGAAATACTCCAGAAAATATGTCGGCAAAGTTCCTTTGATTTTGAAAATAAACGGAAAAACAAATATTCCTTCTGATGACAATGCATTTTCTCCATTAACAGCCTGCGTTGAAGATGCCATAAGGCTTGGAGCTGATGCTGTGGGTTATACATTGTATGCAGGTTCCCCATCTCAGGACAGAGACATCAGGCAATTGATGGAAGTCAGATATGATTGCGAAAAATGTGGTATGCCACTTATTGTCTGGTCATATCCCAGGGGTTCTGCTATTGAGACAAAGGGTGGAAAAGATAGTTTATACGCAGTAGATTATGCAGCAAGATTAGCATGTGAATTTGGGGCAGATATAGTAAAAATAAATATTCCAAAAATTGATGAAACAAAATTAGACAAACTTCCAAAGCCATATAACACTTTAAAGTTGTCTTATGAAGAAGCTATTGCAAAAGTAGTTCACGCTGCAGGCAGAACAATGGTTTTATTCTCCGGCGGTAGTAAAGAAAGTGATCAGGATTTAATCCATAAAGCAAAAGCAGCAATGGATAATGGAGCAACAGGTTTGATTTTTGGAAGAAATATGTGGCAGAGAGAATATTCTGAAGCTATAAAGCTTGCTGCACAAATTAAAAAAATGATGCTTGAAAGTTAATTTTATCCTGTGCCAACTTCAAGATTAACAAAAATAATTTCAACGATTGGGCCAGCATCCCAGGAGCCAGATACAATTGGTAAATTAATAGATGCCGGAACAAATGTCTTTAGAATTAATTGTTCACACAGTGATTTGCCTGTTCGTGAAAAAGTAATTAAACATATCAGAGAATTGTCCATTAAGGCTAAAAGAGAAATTGGTATTTTGCTGGATTTACAAGGCCCCAAAATCAGGGTTGGAAAATTAAAAGATGGATCCATAAATCTCCGGGACAGAAAAAATGTTTTTTTAACAGCTGAAAACATTATTGGTACCGAAGAAAAATTTTACGTAATTCACTTTGAACAAATTATTAATAGCCTGAAAGCAGGTCACAGAATACTTTTAAATGATGGAATTATTGAGTTAAGAGTCCATAAAATTCTGGATAAAAAAAATATTGAGTGTGAAATTATTTTTGGCGGGGAGTTGAATGACGGGAAGGGGGTTAATTTTCCGGACACCCTGCTTAAAGATGTGCCATCAATTACAGAAAAAGACATTGAAGATTTGAAACATGGATTATCAGCAGGAATTGATCTTGTTGCTCTTTCTTTTGTACGTTCTGCACAGGATATAGTTACGCTCAGAAATTACTTTCCCAAAAATTCAATAATAAAAATTATTGCAAAGATAGAAAAGCCGCAGGCAATTGACGATCTGGATAATATCTTAAAAGCTTCTGACGGGATAATGGTTGCCCGCGGGGATTTAGGTGTAGAGTTACCATATGAGCAGCTGCCTGCTATTCAGAAACGAATAATTCAAAAAGCAAACCAGAACAATGTTCTGGTAATTACTGCTACCCAGATGCTTGAATCTATGATTAACTCACCCAGGCCTACCCGTGCTGAGCTAAGTGATGTAGCAAACGCCATATTTGACGGTACAGATGCCATAATGCTTTCAGGTGAAACAGCTGTTGGCAAGTATCCAGCTTTAGCAGTTCAGACAATGCATAAAGTTGCACTTGCTGCAGAAGGAGTTGCTCCGCGATACAGGCACGATGTAAGCAGTGTTCAGGAAAATCTGGCCCGTATTACGTGCGAATTGGCAGAACGTGTTAAGGCTACTGCAATTGCTACTTTTACATTATCCGGGAAAACAGCAAATCTTGTTTCAAAACAAAGGCCTCCGGTTAAAGTTATTGCACTTACTCAAAACGAAGTCGTAAGCAGGCAGCTTAGCTTATACTGGGGAATAACACCTATTTTACTTACAGATGTTACAGACACTGAGACTATGATGTACCTCGTGGAAAAAACATTAATGGAAAAAGGATTTATTAAAAAAGGTGACTTAGTAATAGTTACAGGCGGCTTACCTATTGCAGCACGTGGAGAAAGTAATTTCATAAAGATTCACAAATGTGAAGGGAAATTTAGTTGACATGGAAATACTTTTGACATGAATCTATGGTTCGAAATTTAGTTGACATGGAAATACTTTTGACATGAATCTATGGTTCTATTCTTTTTAAGTCTGTTTTGTCGAAATCTTTATCAAAGCTAATCAATGTGAGATTATTAGTTTTTGCTATTAGATACTGATATGAATCATCAAAATCTAAATTATACTTTTCTGAAATATCTTTAAGAGTTTTATATATGTCTATTTTTAATCCTATAATACTTTGATTACTTGATTGTAAATCTGAAATAAAATTATTAAATACTTCAAATCTCTTAATTTTAAACATAAAAATCCCTATTGAGTGAAAAGAAAGATCACTAATGAATTTCTGAATATGATTGTTTTTGAAAAAGTATGATTTTGCTAAATTAGATTTTCTTGTTCTAGAAGTATTTCTAAAAATACATTTGTATCAATCAAATGCATCTTCAATTCTCCATTCATTAATTTTATGTTGAAGTTCAACCGAAGTATATTTTTCTTTTAAGTCTTTTAGACCACCTTCCCATTCAAATGTCATACTGGTCTTTTCTCTCTTTTCTTTGTTGTTTTTTTGTTCTAGAAATTCAATAAAATCAATTACCTCCTTTTGTTCATCTGGAGGTAGGTTAAGTATTTTTTTTTGAATATGGGTTGGATCTGTTGACATGTTTTTATCTTACCACGGTAGCAGTTTTTCTAAAACTATAAACACAAAAAATCCTACACTAACCCATCCATTTACAGTAAAAAATGCCAGGTTTACTTTACTAAGATCATTTTCTTTTACTAAGCTTTGCTCATAAAATAACATTGCCAAAACAAACAATATTCCTGTCCAGTAGATAAAAGAAGCTGCAATTATTTTTCCAAGCAGGGTTAATAAAGTTATTGTGAACATGTGAAATATCCTTGAGATTAAAAGAGCATTTTTAATTCCAAACTTTGCAGGAATGCTATGCAGTTTGTTTTCTTTATCAAAGTTATAATCCTGACAGGCATAGATTATGTCAAAGCCAGCCGTCCAGAACATAACAGCTAAACCTAAAACATACGGTGTGGGCGATGAGATACTGCCACCACTTGCAAGCCATCCTGCTAAAACCGAAGCCCCAAGGGCTACTCCAAGCCATAGATGTGAAAGGGGTGTGAGTCTTTTTGTAAACGGATAAATTAAAAACCAAAGAGCTGCAATTGGCAAAAGCAAAAGACAGATCCTTGGTAAGTTAAGTGCAGCATAAATAAAAACCAAAAATGAAATTACAGAAAAAATGATTGCATGTGATTTTTTGATTTTTCCTTCCGGGATTTCTCTGTTTTTAGTCCTTGGATTTTTAAGATCAATATTTGCATCAATAATTCTATTTACACTCATAGCAAATGATCTCGCTCCTATCATGGCAAGGATTATTAGAAAGATTATTTTAGCTTCGGGGAATCCGGATTCCTTAACCAGAAATGCTCCAGACAGTGCAAATGGCAGAGCAAAAACAGAGTGTTCAAACTTTATGAGATTAGAATAGTCAAACAGTCGATTAAGCATTTTTTTTGTGAAGTTATATTTGTTCTAACAAGTCTAAAAATTGTTCTTTAGTTATACCTGCTGATTTTATGTTTGCTAATATATGATGAATTGGTACATTGTTAGATACCTGAATAACGATTGTTCTCTTACCAGGCTTTGTCATTTGAACATGACTACCTGTTTGGCGACTAAAAGTAAAACCAAGCTTTTCAAAAACTTTTATTAGATCTCGAGCAGGAATTGAAGGTATCTTCTTTGACATTATGCTGCAATGCTAGATTCAAAACTTCCAACATAACTCTTCTGTTCCCATATTGGTTTATCATTTTCTGTACGAAGCTCAAACCCAGATTCTTTTAACACATCTTCAAAGGTTCCATTTTCTACACACCATTCTAATGCCATTTCTACGGAGATGTTTGTATTTTTTATAGCTTCATCTATAGTAAGACCATATCCAGAGTAATTTAACCCTTGAGCAATTCCAGTATATTGATTTGTTTCAGAGTCTTTAAAAATATCAATTTTATATTTAACTTGTCCTTTTAATTTTGATTTTTTACGTTTCATGATTTTTATTTTCCCATTTACGTATTTATTATACAGTGAGGTTAAGGAAGTTAAGAAAACTGGTTAAGGCACAGGTATTTTAGCTTAACTTTCTGGCTAACAGCTAAAGGCTAATAGCTAACAGCTAATCTTAAGAAAGATTTAATAAATTTTATGATTTGAGTATTTACTCTTAGGAGTTAAATTAGTTAGTATCGAGTTAAGAGGATTTTAAAGAAACCAATATGCTAAACCCATTGTCGCTTTTAACAGGTGGACTTTCGCTTCCAGCAGGACTTGATCCAAGGCAATTTCTTGGGCAATTACAGAGTGCTGAAAATGGTCCTTTAAAAAGGCTAGTTGCATTTGCAGGTAAGCCGGTAATAACTAATTTAAATAAAACTGATGGAGTTGATTCCAATAAATACTGGAAAGAAAAAAAAGAAGCAGGTAAGTCCTATTATTTATTAGCATTAGCAAACAGATATATTTTTTGTTGGGGAGCTGTTCTTGGTGTAGTACTAAAGGTTAGTGATTTCTTCCTTGGTAGACATATTCAAAGTAATCCTGATGGTGTAAATCCTCTGGTAAGTCTTGGAAAACAAATTACAGGACTTGCTTGGATGGTTTGTATAGGAGCTGCTGGATATTCCCAATTTACAGGTGCAAATAGAAAATATTATGTAGATGAGACTGAGCAATTAATTGCAAGGGGTGAAAATGTCTTAAATGCAACACTAAAGACTTTAAATAATAATGATGATCTTGCTAATCAGGCTGTTAATAGTACTTTGAGACATTGTGATAAAGAACAAAAAGCAATCAAAACAGTTGTAGGAAATTATCAAGGACCTGTAAAGGCTTTCATTATAGGCAAACATAAAACAGGTACTACAGCGTTGATGAATTCTATTACTGGTCAGATAATTAATTATGAGAGAGGTAAAAAAGATGGTACACAAAGAGAAGTTATTGTTCATAAAATTTGTGGTAATGATATAGTAGCAAAACTTTTAGGTATCAAAAAAGATGATGAAGGTCAGGAAATTATCAAACAAGGTCTTGCTGGATTGGCTGGACAGTTGGGATTGGGAGATGTTGGAGATTTACTTAAAGGGCAAGGACCGGGATTACTTTCTGCTATGCTTGCACTAAGAAAAAAACTTGAGGATGCAACAAAAGAAGGAAGCAAAAGGATCGTGCTTCAATTTGATGAAGCAAATGCTATATGGTCATTGGCAAGAACACCAGACAATAAATATGACACAGGTCTAATAGGAAACGTTGTCAATGTGCTTAAAGACTTATCTGAGAAAAACTATGATGTTTTATTTGCATGTAATGCTGATCCAAATGATCCTTTAGGTCTAGGTAGTATACTTCCTGAAGAAGAATTACAAGCGTTGTTTGAGGGCGATCTTGGGAAGTGGTATAGAGAGGTGTATCAAAAAGAGAAAATCCCCCTTAGCTTACCTGATACTGAAACAAAAGCTAGGATAGCAGCTGTATATCTTACTAGGCTTTCTGAACGGTTAGGAATAACTTCTGGTGAGTTATTTGATTCTCAGCTCAATAACCTTATTAATAATGAAGAGGCTTTAGCTCAAGAGCTAAAGAGAACAATAGAGGATAGATTTAAAGGTTCGATTATTCGAAATGGTCAAATACTTATTCAAAATGATCAAATAAAGGAAACAGGCGATCTTAATAAATTTGCAATTAACTGTAAAGAACATATAGGATTTAGTCAATTAACACAAGGACTTGTTGAGGATGTGATTAATAACAATTTAAATACTGAAGGAGGAAGTAATTTAATAACTCTTGATATGGTTGTGAATTCATTGGTTAAAAAAATTGAACCTAATGATAGTGTAGATGAGCAGATAGAAAGACAGCTGCAAGATGTAAGAAAAACACAATTAAACACTGAACAATTATATACACCTAATGTAAAAACAGCTACTGAGTTAATTGAAAGATTAGATGAGCAGCAGTTATTGGCATTATGGAATGATGAACGTGGTAAAGAATTGCTTACCCCTTTCCAGGATGATTCTATATTAAATCGTCCAACTATAGCTAAAGAGCTACACGCTAAATTGTTAATTAGCTTTATAAAGAAAAAATTTCCGGAAGTTGAGTGATTTAACTAGATAATTCTTTCATTGTTATACAAATTTCTAACAGATACAAATCCTCCGTTTTATTGACGAATTAGCTGCTTACGCTATAATATAAACCCTATGGCAAAACAACTTACAATTAACGCAAAGCAAAGAGAAAAGAAAACTCCAAACAAATTACGATCTGAAGGATTTGTTCCGGCTACTGTTTACGGTCATGGATTTGAATCACATTCTATCCAGATTAATGCAAAAGAATTTTCAAAAGTCCCATATAAAGCATATTCACACATAAATGAATTAAATATTGATGGTGAAAAATTTCCTGTGCTTATTAGAAATGTTCAGCTTGATCCTGTTCTGGATAAGTTTTTAAATATTGAGTTTTATAAGATTAAAAGTGATGAGAAAATTAAAGTTAAAGTGCCTTTGAATTATACTGGACATTCACCTGCAATTGTAGCTGGCGGTATATTAATAGTTTCTCACAATGAAATTGAAATCCAGTGCCTGCCAAAAGATATTCCGGATACAATTGATGTAAATCTGGAAGAAATAAAAGAAATCGGACAGGCAATTCATTCGAAAGATTTAAAAGTTTCAGAAAATATTCAAATTCTTGCAAAGCCTGAAGAAGTACTTGTAAAGGTTGAAATACCTAAGACTCATGAAATTGAAGAAGCTGCTCCTGCTCTTGCTGCTGCAGAAGGTGCTGCTGCAGCCCCAGCTGCAGAAGGTGCTGCTGCTGCCGGTGCTCCTGGTGCTGCTGCACCAACTGGTAAAGAAGCTGTAAAAACTTCTGCTAAAGAGGCTGCAAAATCAACAGATAAACCACCCACGAAAAAATAATGGACTTGTGTCCCAAATGTGGTCAAAGCATATGTCGAAGAGCATATAATATGAACCTTGCTTTAGGTTATGTGGAAGAACAGTTTTGTCTGAAGTGCTTGTCCAAACTGCATTCTCAGGATATGGACAGCATGTTTGATTTTGTATTTGGTTATATTCAAAGCAGGGATTGTTTTAAAAAGGAATGGATAAAAATGAAAATCAGGGATGAGTGCCCTTTACCTGGTTCCTGTGTAATTCATAAATGTTTTATAAATAAACCATGACAAAGCCAGATATAACTTTAGATCTAAGGGGTATTGAGTGTCCTTTGAACTTTGTAAAAACAAAAATTCAGCTTGAAAAAATGCAGAGCGGACAAAATCTTGAGATATTTTTAGATCCCGGCGAAGCTATTGAAAGTGTTCCACCAAGCATAACTGAAGAAGGACATATTATTTTAGATGTAAAATCTATTGAAGGTTATTTTAAAGTTTTAATCCGGAAGTGTTGATAACCTGTAGTGCTACTTCTTTAATAGAAATTCTTTCGTTCATTGATTTTTTCTGAAGGTGATGCATAGCCTCAGGTTCATCCAGAGAAAGTTTTTTCATAATAATGCCTTTGGCTTTTTCAACCAGTTTTCTGATTTCAAGTTTTTCTTTTAAGTCTGAAATATCACTGTAAAGAGTATCAATTTCTTTTGCACGGCTTTTTACTGTCTCAATTGTAGCTATTAGGTCCTGGGGTTTTACTGGTTTAGTTAAATATGAAAAGGCACCAATGGTTCCGGCTTTTTGTATTAGTTCCGGCTGGTTATATGCCGTAAGAATAATTGCAGGGATTCTTTTGTTTAAAGCTACTTGAATTTCTTCAGCAGCTTCAAGTCCGTTAATATTTGGCATTTTAATATCCAGAATCATCATATCCGGCACTGTAAGCTTAGCCAGCTCCAGTGCATGGTGTCCGTCTTTTGCTTCAGCAACTACATCATATCCGGCTTCATTTAAAATTTCTTTTAAATCCTGCCTGATAAGTGCTTCATCATCTGCAATTAAAATTCTTGTTTTATTGTTTTCACTTTTGTTTTGCATGAGCTTCTGCTTCTATCCTTACTTCAGTACCCTTTTTGTTTTCACTCCTTAAATCTTTTATGGATATTTTACCATTTAAATCTTCAGTAACAAGAGTATTAATAATGTGCCATCCCAGGCTGTCAGGATTTTCCTTATTAAAGGATGAAGGAATACCTACACCGTTATCTGTTACAGCAAGGGTAAAATTTGTTTTATTATCGTTATTCCAGAATAAATCAATCATGACTTCACCTATGAGCATATCCTGAAAAGCATGCTCATAACAGTTTGACACCAGCTCGTTAACTATTAAAGCCACACTTACTGCAAGCTCACTATCCAGATAAAAACCATTCGGACAATTCAAAGAAACATTAACTCGTTTTTCTTCATAACCCAGGGTGTGCTGAAGATTTCTAACAATATCCTTTATCATCTGACCAATATCTACTATCTGGACATTATCAGCATGTGCTAAAAATTCATGCACAAGTGTAATACTGTCCAGTCTTAAAATAGCCTGCTTAAAAGCTTCTTTTACTGCAATATCATTTGATCTTCTAAGCTGCATTCTAAGAAGCGCTGCTACTGCATTTAGATTGTTCTTAACACGATGATGGATTTCTTTTACTAAAGCTCCTTTTACTTTAATTTCTTTTTCTTTCAAAGTTAGTTCCGAAACATCCCGTAAAACATGAATCCTGTTTTCCGGCGAAAGATCAAAGCTTGTAATTTGCAATGTACCACCAATGCCTGAATATCTCTTTTTTGACAGGTTAATTACAGGCTCGGTCTGGAAAATTTCCGGATGAAAGTCTTTCAACAAATATGAAAGCTTTCTGTCTACTGAAGCATCTCTGATTCCAAGGATAGAAACAAGAAGATTTTGAGACATATAACTTATGTATAAAAGCTGATCGGAATTATCCGTTAAAATAAATCCTTCCTGCCCTACTAAACCTGGCCAGTGTTTTAATCTGTGGCGTTTTTGATTTAATGCACCCACCAGATCATCAGCCACCATATTCCAGTTTTTACCTAATAAACTTTCTGTTAAATGTAAATCTTTTTCAAAAGATAAAACAGCAATAATTTTTTCATAGTGATAAATAGGGTATATTACCTGCTGAGTCGGTCTTCCTGCAATTATCACACCATAAGCTCCCGTAGTCTTTTTGCCAGTTTCAAATGCTTTTTTTACAAAAGGCTCTGAGTTTGAATCTGCAATGCGGCCTACAGAACTTTCAAGAAAAAGAGTAGGATGCCCATGAGGTTTTTTAATATCAACCAGTACATAGTTTTCTTTCTTTTTTGCTTCTACATAAACCATTAAGTCTGTTGCTAAAAGATCCGATATAAACTGAAAATTATCTATTATACTTTCAAGTCTTCCGATTTCTTCTTCATTTAAAGATGAACTTAGCAAACAAAGCTCTCTTACCTTAGATTTGTTTTTGTCCTGAGGAGTGGTTATCATAATTGTTTGTTATATTATCCTGATAAATTTTCTCTTACCAATTTGTAAAACAGAATTTTTATGGTCGGCTGTCACTAAAAAATTAGGATCATTAATTTTTTCAGATTTTAATTTAACCCCGCCGCCTTCTATTAACCTTTTAGCTTCAGCTTTTGAAGAAACAATCTTCGACAGATACATTAAATCAGTAATCTTCAGAAGTTCATTTAATTTATACTCATCAATATTTTCAGGGATTTCATTTTTTTGAAACTGTTTTACAAAATTCCCTTTTGCCTCTTCAGCCTTACTGGTATTGTATAAAGACTTAACCAGTCTGTGCGCCAGCTCCATTTTTACATCACGTGGATTCTTACCGCTTTCCAGTTCTTTTCTGAAATTTGTCATTTCTTCAATTGAAACATCTGTAACCAGACTAAAGTAATGGATGATTAAGTCATCAGGAATGCTCATAGCTTTTCCAAATATTTCATCCGGTGAATCTTGTAGCGCAATATAATTATTAAAAGATTTTGACATTTTTCTTTTACCATCCAGCCCAATAAGCAAAGGATTTAAAATTACCAGCTGAGGAACCTGATTAAAATATTTTTGTACATCTCTGCCAAATAAAACATTGAATGTTTGATCAGTACCGCCAATTTCAATATCTGCCTTTACAAAGTAAGAATCATAGCCCTGCAAAACCGGATATAAAACTTCATGCAGATATAAAGGCTCTTTATTTTCAATTCTTGCACCAAAAGCTTCCTTGCCAATTAACTGATTAACAGTTACAAGATGAGCAAGTTTTATAAAATCAGCTGAACTTATTTTACTCAGCCAGTCATAGTTATTAACTACTTCTATATTTTTCAAATCAAGTATTTTTCCCACCTGTTCCAAATATGTTTTTGCATTTTCCTGAACCTGTTCATAAGTTAATGGGGGCCTGGCTTCATTTCTGCCGCTTGGATCTCCTACCATTGCAGTAAACCCGCCAATAATTAGTACAGGTTTATGCCCATGTTGCTGAAACCTTCGCAGCATGTGCAGGCAAACTGTATGCCCCAGATGCAGGTCGGTACTGGTAGGATCTATTCCAAGTTTTACTCTCAACTGTCTCTTTTCAACAGAAGCTTTATCATAAAGCCTTATTAACTCTGATGGACCACCAGGCAAAAAGAGCTGTGCTTTATCAGTAATTAATTCTGAAACTTTTGTTTTATATTTTTCTGAAATATCTTTCATTTTTTAAGCTTTTTATACCTTTGGTTGATTTACTGTCATGGGTTTAGAAAGTATTTCTTTTAAAAATGCTTCTGCTTTATCCTTGTATTCACCGCCCGGATCCAGTTGTAAATATTTTTCAAATAACTCTTTAGCTTTATTATTGTCAGGGGCTTCAAGTGCCATATAAGAAAGTCCCAGCGCATAATATGCAGGTGCATAATTTTCATTTAATTCAATTGCTTTTAATAAATAATTTTGTGCTTCTTCTGATTTTTTCCCTTGCTGATAAAGCAAACCTAAATTAAAATAAGCAAGGCTGTTATCAGGCTGTATTGAAATTATTTTTTTGTAAGTATTAATGGACTGTTCGTTGATCCCAAGTTCCTGAAATGCATTAGCCAGCAATATTAAAGCATTTAAATCATTCAGAGATGATTTTAAATATTCATGCAATTGGCCAATTGCACCATAAAAATCCTTTTGTTCCATTAAAAACTGGGCAAGCTTAAATCTGCTTGAACTTGTATTGTCTAAGGCTGCTGCAACCCTGTATTGTTCCACTGCTTCCTGAGTAGCTCCGCTTCTGGCTAAAAATTTTGCATAAGCAATTCTTGCATCTGCGTTATCTTTATCAGCATTCAGCCATTCTTTATATACAATTTTTAAATTTTCAGAATCATTCAAATTTTCATATGCATTAGCCAGGAGCTGATAAACAATTTTTAACGGTTCATATTTTTGTTCAATAGCCTTTTTTAAATAATTTACAGCTTCTTTGTAATTTTTCTCTTTAGTTAAAATATTTCCATACTCATATAAGAAGTTCGAATTTTCAGGTTCTTCTTTTATTAGTTCACTATAAATTATTTTAGCTTCAGAGGAATTTTGAATTTTTTGAAGACAAAAAGCAAGATTATATTTTGCATCAAGCCCGGTTTCTTTTGAAACGTTTTTTGTAGAAATTAATTTTTTGTATAAATTAATCGCATCTTCATATTCTTCTTTTTCCTGATAAAGTATTGCCAGATTAAAAAGTGCATATTGATTTTCATTGTCTTTATCCAGAACTTCATTCCACATAAATATCGCTTCGGGGTATTGCCTGGCTAATTGCAACAAATATGCTCTGTTTACCAGCAGATCCAGCTCATCCCCCTGAAGTTCAATTGCCATTTTATACTGGTCAGCTGCTTTTAAATAAGCACCTGTTTTCCACAAAAAACCAGCATATTCAACAGGAATAACAGGATTAACTGGTTCTAACCTTAGAGCTGTCAAATAATCATTATCTGCATCTTCAAATTTACTTAGCTTGTAATTAATTTGTGCTCTGTCCAGATAAAATTCGACAACAGAATCATCAAGCACAATTGACCGATCAATACTTTGTTTCGCATCATCCAGCTCTCCAAGTGCAATTTCTGATTTAGCCAGGTTATACCACAATACAGCATTATCAGGCAAATAATCTAAAATGCTTCTATACTGCTCTTTTGCAAGAGCATATTTTTTTAAATGGTGACAAGAAAAAGCCAGCGCTAATTTGGAGCGAAGATGTAAAGGATAAGCCAAAATTGCGTTCTCAAGATTATCAACTGCACATTTGTAATCTTCACTTAAAAAACAAATATTTCCTAATGCTGCTCTTATTAAAATATTTTCAGGCTCAATTTCTATAGCTGTTCTGTATTCAGCAAGCGCTTCCCTGATTTGTTTATTTTTTTCATATGCAATACCCAGAAGATAATGAACCAAGGCATCCTTTGGATGGAATTTACCAGCCACCTGGAGAGTTTTAACTGCAAGATCCGGCTTCCCGTCTTTTATATAAACCTGTCCAAGCAAAAGTAAACCTGAAATATCACTCGAATTTAGAGAAAGTGATTTATTAAAAGAAAAAACAGCATTTTGCAGGTCACGGTCTTTATAATTTCTAATACCTTCATTCAAAAAGATCGGGGAGAATAAAACTTCTTGTTTCTTTGCATATAAAGGATTAAAAGCAGAAACAAAAACAAAAGAAATCACAAAAATAAATTTTATATTCACATTATTCATAGATCAGTCCGGCTGTTTTCATCCTGTTTACTGCTTCGTATAATCTTTCTTTTCTGTCGACTAAAGCTATTCTCACATAACCTTCACCATACGTGCCAAACGAAGTACCAGGAATTGTTGCTACATGTGCTTTATGTAAAAGATCATGTGAAAATTCAAAACTGGATTTATACTTTGGAGGTGCTGGCAACCAGATATACATAGCACCTCCGGGCTTAGGTATATTCCAACCAATTTTCTTAAGCTGCTCTAACATTATATCCCTGCGCTCCTGATAAATCATTGCAGTTTTTTTATGCTCGTCAAAAGGGATTGAAAAAGCTTTTATGCTTGATGCCTGGACAATATTACACACACCATAGTCGGTATTTGTTTTAATTTCATAAAGTGCTTCAATAATTTTTCTGTTTCCAGCCACAAAAGCTATTCTCCATCCAGCCATACTGTAAGTTTTTGAAAGAGTATGAAACTCAATTGCAATATCTTTTGCACCTTTAACCTGTAAAATGCTTGATGCTATAGAACCATCAAACGTAAGTTCCGAATAGGCCAGATCGCTAATTAAAAGAATTTGATTTTTAATACAAAGATTTGTCAGTTTTTCTAAAAATTCGAAATCACACACTGCACCAGTAGGGTTATTTGGATAGCTTATAAAAAACAATTTTGCTTTATCCAGGACTGATTGTGGTATTAAATCCAAATCCGGGATAAATTTATTTTTTTCCAGAAGCGGCAGCTCATAAACAGTACCACCAGCAAGTAAAGTACCCCTTGAATGAACCGGATAATACGGACTGGGGACAATTGATAAATCACCAGGATTAATAATTGCAAAAGCTAAATGGGTAATGCCTTCCTTTGAGCCTGACAGAGGAAGAATTTCATGTTCCGGGTCCAGCTGTATTGAAAACCTTTTATTCATCCAGTCTGCTGCTGCTTTTTTAAACTGCTTTTGTCCCCAAAAAGGAGGATACCTGTAATTTTCTGAATTCTGAACTGCCTTAATACATTCATCTACAACAATCTTCGGAGAAAGCAGATCCGGGCTTCCTAAACTTAAATCAACAACATCAATACCTTTATTTTGCAATTCTTGTTTTTCTTTATCCAGCTTGGCAAAAATATAGGATGGTACATAACTCAATCTGTCAGCTAATTTTAAAAAACTTTTTGCATTCCCTGTCTCATCCACTTGTTTTTCGGATTTTATTGTCATCAATTTATAAGAGCTTAATTGTAACAAAATAGACAGGTTTAGGCTAGATATTGCACTGCTAACATACAAGTCCTAACAGTGTAAAATATTAAAGCAATCATGAAAAAACTAATAATAATCGGCGGCGGGAATATGGGATTAGCCATTGCCTCGGGCATTACAAAGAAAGGGGTTATTCTGAAAAAAAATATTTTTTTTATAGAAAAGAATCCAGAAAGAATTAACTATTTAAAAAAGAAAAAATATTTTACAGCTGATAATTTAAACAAGAAAGGCATAGAAACTATTATTTTGGCTGTCAAACCAAGTGATTTTAATGAATCGATGACTGTATTAAAAAAATCAATTCGAAAAAGTGCTTTGGTAATTTCAATATTAGCCGGAGTAAAAATAAAAAATATAGAGCAGTATCTTGGCAGGAAACAGCCAATTGCAAGGATTATGCCTAATACTCCCTGCCAAATTGGAGAAGGAATCAGTGCTTTAACATTTAACAGAAATGTCACCAAGGAGAAAAAAGAAGCCGTTAAAAAAATCTTTACTGCCATTGGAAAAACTGTGGAAGTAAATGAAAGCAGTCTTGATATAATTACTGCCGTCTCTGGATCCGGGCCGGCTTATTTCTGTTATTTTATAGAATCAATAATTGGTGCCGGTAATAAGCTGGGGTTAAATCAAAAGCTTTCAGGTGAGCTGGTTTTACAAACTGCAAAAGGAACCCTGCTCTTATTAAGTAAAAATAATTTACCTCCGGACAAACTAAGAAAAAGTGTCACTTCTTCAAAAGGCACTACAGAAGCTGCCCTGAAAACATTTCAAAAGAAAGGCTTGGATAAGATAATTTTTTCAGGAATAAAAGCTGCTAAAGAAAGATCAATTGAGTTAGGAAAATTAAATAAATGAAAAATACAATAAGATTGTTTTTTGTATTTTATGTTTTTTTGAACATTGTTCCTGTTTATTCACAAGAACCGCTACAAATCGGAACAGAAACAGAAGATATTATCCTGACTGATGATTTAAATATTGCAAAAGCTCAGGTCTTAAAATATTCTGACAACCCGGAAGCACACTTTAATCTGGCTATTGCACTGAGTCGTACAAGTCTGGTAGAACAGGCGATTAAAGAACTCAGGAAGACAAAACTTTTAATACGAAAACCTGAAAATACAGGAATAATAGATAAAAAAATAACCGAATACAAGGAAATGCTGAAAGACAGTGAAAATGAAGCCTATGCAAATAATATAAGATACAGACTGGCATTCAGTCATTATTTAAAAGCGTATTTAATTTCAAAGGAGATTGAAAAAATTCAAAAAACCAAAGGACAAAAATCCAAATCACTTGATTTGCTTAATTCAAAATCGTTTTCTCTTAATGATTCCAATCCTGAAATTAAGAAAAACCTTAAGCACAGTATTTATTATTTTAATGAACAATTAAAAGCAAATCCAAATGACATCTGGACAAAAGTTTACTATGGTTTTATTTTGGCTGAACAATACAATGATTTTCACAGTGCTAAAAAACTGTGGAACGAAGCAGTCAGGCAGAATCCGAACAATCCAGCACCACATTTTTTCCTTGGTGAATTAAAGATTAAAGAGGGTAACCTTAAAGAGGGTATTCTGGAAATTTCACAGGCATTATTGCTAAGATCTGCCGGGAATTAATTTTTATGCCTAAATACATATCAAAATCTATTCCTTTACTTTTAACTCTTAGCGTTATTATATTTTTTACCATTTCATTCTTCAGGGGTAAGTCAATAGTTCAGAAATCAGAAAAAGAAATAAATCCAAAATTACAGATTGCTGAATCTGAAGCAAAAAAATATGTCTTAAAAGAAATAGATCCAAAAACAGGGCAAATTCGATGGGATTTAAGCGCAAAGGAAGGCAATACAGAAAATGATTTGCAGTCAGCAGTTATAAATGACATAAAAGCACATGTTTACAAAAATAAGGAAATAATTTTTGAACTTTCAGCGCCTCATGCTAAAGCTAACTCACTGACAAAAGGAATTTATTTATTTGGTGAAGTGATTACAAAAGACAGAGACGGAAACTTTCTTTTAAAAAGCAAACAAATATCTCTTGGAATGGGAACGTCGATTGAAGCACAAAAAGGATTTGATTTATACTTAAAAACCAATGGAACCGTAAAAGGAGAAAGTGCCCTTATTAATGATGATCAAAGCAAAATTACTGTCACAAAACTAGAAGAAGCACTATTTAAAGACATAAAACTTTCTGGCGAAAATGTTTATATTGAAAAAAACAGTAAAGGTGAAATTGTCAGCGCCATCGTAGAAAACGGAGGAAAAATTATCTTAAAAAACAATGATACTTTAACTGCAGACACCATAAAATGGGATATTTCGGAAAATATAGAAGCAACCGCTAATGTAATTTATATCTCCGGAGATAAGGTGTTCAAAGCTGGTACCCTAACAATTTCTCCGGATAAAAAAGTCTTTGCCAAAAGCAGCGTAAGTATTGTCCATGGCAAAACCGAATGCTATGGTAATTCACTTAATTATGAAAATAACTTCATTATAATAACAGGTAGCCCAGGAGCCGTTCAGGGTAACAAAAAAATACTGGCAGATAAAATTATTTATGATGTTAATTCAAGAAAAGTTCAAGCAGTTGGTAATGTAAGAACTCTTGCAAGTCATAAAACCTAAGTAATTATGAAAAAATATATATTAATTTTTGCAATGTTATTTTTACTTACCCCTTTAAAAGGGAGAACTGCTTCGGAAGAGTTTGAAATAAAGCATGCAGATTCACTTGAAGCAGATGGAGCACAGATAAATGTTCAGGGCAATATCTTAATTAAATATAAAGATGCCGTTATTGAAGCACCTGAAGGAAGAATTAACACAAATCAGGAAGGAAAACCAGATAATGCACTTTTCTATAGTCGTGCAAAAATAAAACTTAAAGACAGAAAAATTGAAGCAGATAAAATCACAGTCTCAATTCAGGATGAAACCATTTATGCGGAAGGAAATACCTCTTCAGAACTAAAAGACAAAAATAACAATTTAATTACTATTACTTCTGATCATCAGGAACTTCACTGGAACGGGGAAAACGCAAATGCAAAAGGAAACATAAAAACAACTTATCAGGATACAAAGGTAATTTCTGATGAAGCAAAAATTATTTATAAAAATAAAAAACCGCAGCAGGTAATATTTACCGGAAGTACAAAGCCAGCTTATATGGAACAAGAAAATCATAAAACATTGGCTAAAGAGCTTATCTTTGACATAAATACAAATGATATTTATGCAAAAGGAGAGGTTACAAGCGTAATCTGGCCTTATAAAACAAAACCAAAAAACAAACAGAATCCAATATCATTAAATACTGATGAGCTTTTCATAGACCATAAGACAGGAGAAGTAAGTGCAAAAGGCAACTTAAGCAGGGTTAAAATCACATATGAAGATACAAAAGGAGAAAGCAATGAAGCATTACTATTAAGAGATGAGGAGAATAAAAAACCAGAAAAAATAATATTCAAAGGCAATGCAAATGTAAGTCAGGCAGATAAGGAATTGTCTTCCGAAGAAGTAGTTTTTAATTTTAATGACAAGAAATTAACCAGCAATACGATTACAAACAAGAGACCCAAAACATTAATATTTAAAAAATAATAAAAGAAGTATAATTTTAGTTATGGGAAATATAGTAATTGACCGTATAAAGCATTACTTTGGATCTGTAAAATACTTTTTTTACAGCTTAAGTTTTCAGGTAAAACTCATATTCTCATTAATTTTCAGTATTTCAATTTTTATTACATTATGTGCATTTGTGATTATTCACAATATTCAATCAAATATAGACAACCAGGTTTTAAAGCTGAATCACAATTTAAAAATCACTCAGACACTGGCTCAATTTAGTGCTCAAACATTGATTTTTGATTACAAAACAAACAATATAAGAAAGGCAAGGTTAGAAGAACTAATCAATACTGTAAGCAAAAAAGATTCAGAAATTTATTTTGTAGTTATTACAGACAATGCAGGAAATGTTTTGGCAAAAAGCAAGTTTGCACATTTGTATAATCTTTTTAAAAATTACCCAAATAAAGTTATGCCTCCGAATCATGTACCATTTATACGGATTTCATATTCAACAAATGGCAAGCTTTTAACTCTTGCCGAACCAATTCAGTTTAATTCAAATTTTTTAGGCTGGGTCTGGGTAGGTTTTGCAGATACAGGATTTACAATTGTAGGATCAAAGAAAGAGCTGCTTGTATTTTTATTTGAAATATTTTTACTTGTCTGGATTTTGTCAGTAATCGGTGCAATTGTAAACTCACTAATAATTACAAGACCGCTTAGAAAGCTTGAAAAAGGTGCAAAAGCAATAAGTGAAGGACGTTTTGGATTTCAGCTGCCTTTAAAAGGGTTCTTGGGAAAAGAGCTGTCTCAGCTTGTAAAAGCATTTAATAAAATGTCAAAGCGACTCCAGCAATACGAAGAATCAAACCTTGCAACACTCAGCTCAGAAAGAAACAAATTTGAATCTGTAGTTATGTCAATTGCAGATGGTGTCATAGTCCTGGATAAAGAAAATACTATTCAGATTGTAAATCCAGCAGCAGCAAGGCTCTTAAACAGATCCGGAGATGAATTACTCAGACAAAAAGCAAGCAATATCTGGGATGTAAGAACAAATGAACAAATATTAAATTATCTGAATAATATAAGAATAATTGATACAGAAGGATATCCGCATGAATATTTAAATTTTGAACTTGTAAGAGAAAACAATAATTTAAAATTAATAATTACTCCTCTTTACGATGCAAACAATGAAAAACTGGGAGCTGTAATAGTAGTTCAGGACAGAACCAAAGAAGCAGAGGTGGAATTAATCAAACAAGAATTTATAAGCAATGTAAGCCATGAATTAAGAACTCCCATTACCAGCATTAAATGTTATGTAGACACATTGTGTTCTCACAATGATCAAATCGATGGAAAAATCAGAAACGAATTTCTTTCCATTGTAAATGAAGAAACAGACAGATTAAGCAACCTGGTCAATGACATACTTGAATTATCCAGACTAGAGTCACTTTCTGCAAAGATCTCGCTTTCAGTTCAGGAAGTCTATCCGTCAATAGATTATGCACTTAAATCTACAATGGTACTGGCAAACAAAAAGTCAATCAAACTTCTCACTGACATTAGTGAAAATCTTCCTATGCTAAACATGAATCAAGAATACATTGAAAGAATATTGATTAATTTAATTTCAAACGCCATTAAATACACACCAGGAAATGGAATTGTAAAACTTACAGTAAAGGAAGAGAAAGATTTTATTTTATTCCAGATTATAGACAATGGTATTGGAATCCAGGAAGAACATATACCGTTAATTTTCGAAAGGTTTTACAGGATTGAAAACAAGGTTCACACTATTAAAGGAACCGGCTTAGGTCTTACTATTGTTAAAAAATCAATTGAACAGCATGGCGGCAAAATCTCAGTTAGAAGTAAGCTCGGAGAAGGCAGCATATTTGAATTTACATTGCCAGTTCCGAATCAAAACACAATTAAAATAAAAGACTTTAAGAAGGAATCACACATAGCAAAGAGTGCATGAAGTATAATAACTTATGTTATTCACTTTATATTCAAGCGAGGTTTGTCTGCCGGCAAACCGAGCGCCGAAAGGAGTCGGAACTAAAAAGCGAAGTAAATCATGAAGGGTAAAATAAATTACCCGAAGTGATTTACGGAGCGATTATAAAGGATCGGTAGCTCAACGGTAGAGCAGAGGACTCATAATCCTTTGGTTACAGGTTCGAATCCTGTCCGATCCACAGAATCGCCCCGAAACTATTTTTTCCAAACCTTAATATCGTTTCTAAGCTTTGTATGAGTTAAATCTATTAGTTTAAATGCAGTACCTTCATCATTATTATCAAGGATGTATCTAATAGCCATTTGCCTGAACATGTTTACCTGATCCTGTGGAACTGCAAAATTTATTTCAACCACATCAACTGGCTTTGTTTGATTTAATTGCTTATTTTTTAACATTGTAGTCATATTTTTTAATCTCTAGCCTGTGCTTATTTAAGGACTCTGATTATCCTACAGCAGGAATTTAGCTTTCATTCAATTACTTAATATTATTTTTATTTTTCCCATACAGAATCTTTACAATCAGATAACAATAAAAAGAAACATTTAGTTGATTAAAAAATTACAGGTTCTACGCCTAATTATGACATTCATAAAACTTAACACGTGTAAGACACATGGGGAACAGAAGTATTTGTGTAAAAACAAAATGTTTTATCCAATCATAATAGGTGAAGCCGGTGAAATTATATTTCCAAAACCAGCTTCTTCAAGAATTTTTTTCATCTGGACTTCATCAGCTGTTTTATCTACAAACAGTTTTCCATCCAGGTGATCAATTTCATGCTGAATACACCTGCAAAGCAAGTCATCTTCAGCAGTTAGTTTTCTTTCTTTCCCGAGTAAATCCTGATATCTTACAATGATTTTTTTAAACCTGATTACATCAATAACAACATTTGGGAAACTTAAACAACCTTCCTTTGAAATTATTTGACCTTCTTTGTGAATAAGCACAGGATTAATTAAAACTATGGGGGTATACGAGGGGACTTCTTTTTTTGTCTGCTCATCAATATATCTCTTCGACGGATAATCAACATCAAGAACTAACACTCTCTTACTGACGCTAATCTGAGGGGCTGCAAGACCAACACCATCAGAAGCATACATCGTTTCAAACATATCTTCTATAAGCTTCCTCAGTGATTTGTCAAACTTCAGAACTCTGCTGGTTACTTTCCTTAAGCCCGGATCTCCGTATTGTACAATTTGTTGTTTAGTCATAGCTGTTTTTATAGTTTTATATTAAAAATAATACCACAAAATCTACTAAAAATCACAATTTATAAGGCTTTCACAGGCAATAATAGCTAAGCAGTAACAAAATATATTAAATTATTCAAGATAAATGAATCATGGGTAAAGCTAATACTGAAAGAACCCATTTGTTAAATTCAGCAGGTACATCTTCCATGCAGTTATGACTTGCCCAGTTAAATACTTTGTAGCTGGAGTTTGGTAACTCTTTATGTAACTTCTTTACCATGCTTTTTAAAGCTACATAGTCAAACCTTCCAACCGAAAGATAAACAGGGCAGTATATTTTTGGTACCTGAGATAATAAATCCCATTTAAAAGAATCTCTTAATATGTCCCTTATAATACTTAAATCAGTGGAAATTGCAAACTTGTAGCATTTTTTTAAAGGTAATTTTAGAATTAGATTTAATTTTTTCTTTAAATATTCAAACGGTTTTCCTAAAAACCATTTGTAATATTTAAGCAGTAACTTTGGCATCCTTGCCGGCAGTGAAACAAGCAAAAGCCTGCAAACTTTATCAGGATACTTTTCAGCAAACCTTGTGGCAAGCACCGCACCAAATGAATGCCCTATTATTGTTATAGAGCTATTAATTCCAATGTGATCAAGTGTCTCTTTTAAATCATTACTATGTTCTTCCAGGGTACAAAAGCCGCCAGGATTTAATGACTTACCATGTCCTCTAAGATCAATACCAATAATTCTGTAATCAGATTTGTTTAATAATTTATATTGTTCTTCCCAAATATCATTAGCACTGGCAGTACCATGAATAAATAAAATTATTGGTCCGTTTTTTTTATTGTCGTAAAAAGATAAAATCATAAGCTCTCTGGTAATTCTCTTATTCCCCGATTAACAGCTGGTTAAAACCAGTAACAATTTATGCTTCAACTATAGGTTCTTTAACAGGAGAGCTATAAGAAAACGGTACAGGGTTAAAGTTTGTTGAAACATCTAAATCTTCAGCTTTCCCTACAGTTCCCAGTTCTATGATTTTTTCTCTTAAAATAGATGCGATTTGATCTAAATTATTCCCATTTTCACTGGCATAATTATAAAGTTCTACTGGTTTGCCAATTTTTATTGTTATTGTCGGCCTGGTCAACAAATATTTCAGGTATCGCAAATTGTAGGTTCCACCTAAAAATACAGGGATTACTTTTGTTCTGGAATCGATTGAAAGTTTAGCTACGCCGCCTTTAAATTTTTTCGGTATAGCCCTTGGAGAAATATCTCCTTCAGGAAAAATTCCTACTCTTCCTCCATGCGATAAAACCTTGTTTAGATTTTTTAGTACCCTTTGATAATCTTCCAGACTATTACCTAAAAGTCCTGAACCTATAAGCCTTGCTAAAAGTCGCATGGATTTTGATTTTAATGCTCTCTTAGCAATTACAAAACTTACCTTTTTAAAAGGTCCTAGAGCATAAGCCAGGAAAAAGCCATCACAAAAATTCTGATGATTTGCAGCTAATATAAATCTGCCTTTCTTAGGGATATACCTTTGTCCTTCAAGTTTTATATTACAAAATAATGAAAATATTATAAACTTTATCATCCAGACACAAAAGTAAAAGACTGACTGGGATATTTTAACTAGCTTCAACTCTAATCTGTTTATCATTAAAAAACTTTAATATTGTATTTTACCTGTTATTAACCCTTTTCAAGCATTATTTACTGACCAATGGCAAGCAGCCGATAATTAATTATACATTATTAAATAAAATCACAAGGGGAAAATGGAAACAAATCGTATAGCATCCGGACAAAGTAATCTTCCCAGCCAAGTCAGTGGTACTCAAAGTAAAAGCGGGGAAGAAGCTTTCCATGATATGGCTAAATCAGATGGTTATAATAAAGCCACTCTTGAAGAGGCTATTAACGAAAGAACCAGATTAACCAGGACAGAAAGGGCTGACAGAACAAAGAAAAAAAGCTCATCCCTTTTTGTACTTTCAGATGATGAAGATTTACAGAAAGAACCAGTTTATAGAACCATAATGGTTGATGGAATGCTATTTACTCTTAGATTATTGGCGGTAGCATAAAAAAAATAAATTTTTATTTTCTGGCTTCTGTCTTGTGACTTTTATCTTCTATACCTAAATACAGCCTTGCTGCAGCTTCTGCAAGTTTTCTTATACGTAAAATATATGCCATTCTTTCATCACGGCTGACAGCACCCCTCGAGTCAAGCAGATTAAAACAATGAGAGCATTTTAAAATATAGTCATAGGCTGGCATTAAAAGCTTGTTTTCAAGACACGATTTACTCTCTTCATAATAAATATCAAAACGCTTCTGCAGAAAATCCACATTAGCAATTTCAAAGTTATATTTACTTTGTTCATACTCATTTCTTTTATAGATATCTGCATATTTAACATCTTTTGTCCACTTAAGATCAAAAACATTTTCTACATCCTGAAGATACATTGCAAGCCTTTCCAGCCCATATGTAATTTCAACTGAAACTGGTTTTAAATCAATTCCACCGGCCTGCTGAAAATATGTAAACTGAGTAATCTCCATCCCATCGAGCCATACTTCCCATCCCACTCCCCATGCACCAAGGGTAGGAGACTCCCAGTTATCCTCTACAAATCTAATATCATGTTCTTTTGTTTTTATCCCGATCTTTTCCAGGCTGTTTAAATAAATATCCTGAATATTGTCAGGTGAAGGTTTCATAATAACCTGATACTGAAAGTAATGCTGAAGCCTGTTCGGGTTATCCCCATATCTTCCGTCAGTAGGTCTTCTACAGGGTTCTATACAAGCCATATTCCACACTTTGTCTCCAAGCACATATAAAAAAGTAGCCGGGTTCATTGTGCTGGCCCCTTTTTCAATGTCATACGGCTGCATTATTACACAGCCCTGACTAGACCAGTATTGATTTAGTGTCAGATATAGTTCCTGGAATGTTAACGGCATAAACAAATAATATCATCAATGCCTAAAATGCCTTATCCCTGTAAAAACCATTGCAATTCCATATTTATCACAGGCTTCTATTACTTCGGGATCTTTTATACTTCCACCCGGCTGAATAATAGCTGAAATTTCTGCAGAGGCTGCAATTTCAATACTATCTTTAAAAGGGAAAAATGCATCTGAAGCCATAACTGCATTTTTTGCATTGAAGCTTGCCTGATTTAATGCAATTTCTACAGAAGCTACCCTGCTTGTTTGTCCTCCACCAACACCAAGGGTTTTACCATCTTTAGCAATTACTATTGCATTTGATTTTACATGCTTACAGATTTTCCATGCAAAGATTAAATCAATCATCTCTTCATTTGTTGGTTTTCTTTTTGTAACCACTTTCAAATTATTTATATCTAAGGTTTTGTTATTAAGATCCTGAATTAAATATCCTTCACCGATTTTTTTAATATCAAATTGTCTTTCCTGAGTTATTCCAGGCTGAATTTTTAAAACTCTTAAATTTGGTTTTCTCTTAAATATATCCAGAGCACCTTCAGAATAGTCAGGTGCAATTACAGCCTCAAGAAATATTTTTACAAGTTCTGAGGCTAATCCATTTTCCACAGAACCATTAAAAGCCACAATTCCACCAAAAGCACTGACAGGATCAGCACTTAAGGCCTCTATATAAGCATGTAAAAGTGTAGGCGCTATTGCAACACCACATGGATTATTGTGTTTAACAATGACTGAAGCTGGAGTTTTAACATCAAATTCACTAGCTATGTTCCATGCAGACTCCAGATCAAGATAGTTATTAAAAGAAAGTTCTTTCCCCTGCAGGATCTTGGCATTTGCTAAACCTGAAGTTGTATTCAACGAAAGATACAAAGCTGCTTTTTGATGCGGGTTTTCGCCATAACGTAAAGTCTGCTTTAATTTTAAGTTTAAGTTTAAATTCTCCTGAAAGTCTTTTGGGTTTCCGTTTAGAGAAGATTTATCTTTGGAAAAATATCTTGAAAAGAAATTCGATATTGCATCATCATATAAACTTGTAGCCTGAAAAGCTCTAACCATTAATTTTTCTTTTAAAAGAAGAGTAACGTTTCCATTATTTTCACTAAGGCTTTTTAAGACAATATCATAATCTCTGCTATCGCAGACCACAGTAACCGCAGAATAGTTTTTAGCAGCACTTCTAAGCATGGAAGGTCCGCCAATATCAATGTTTTCAATCACTGTTTCCAAAGATACTTCAAGACTAGCTGCTATTTCCTGGAACGGATAGAGATTTATAACTACCATATCAATTGGCTTTATATTAAGATTTTCAATTGTACTCATATGCTCAGGTTTATCACGTCTTGCCAGCAAACCGGCATGAACAACAGGGTGGAGAGTCTTCACCCGACCTTCAAGCATTTCAGGACACTTAGTCAGTTCACTTACTTCAATAGCAGAAATATTATTTTTTTTTAAAAGTTCTGCAGTACCACCGGTAGAAATAATTTCATAATTATATTTCTCTGTGAGTGCCTTGGCAAACTCAACAATGCCATCTTTTTTATAAACGCTGATTAATGCCCGCTTTTTCATTCCTTGGATATTTTATCGCATAATTTTGTCTTTCAAGTGGAGATTATATCTTTACTACAAGCCTGATATTATATATTCATGACAGTTACACACAGAACCCATTCTTTAACATCAACCCAGCGGGATGCCTGGGTTGAAATTAACTTATCAGCTCTAGAAAGAAATTTTAAAAAATTACAAGAGCTTATAAAAACAAAGATAATGGCAGTTGTAAAAGCAGATGCCTATGGTCACGGTGCTGCAACTTTATGTCCCATATTACAAAGACTGGGAGTAGATTCATTTGGGGTAGCTACTATTGATGAAGGTATTGCACTTCGTCAGGCAGGAATAAAAATACCGATTGTAATACTTGGAGCCACACCACTGTGGGCATATGAAAGTTGTTTTTCAAACAATTTAACAATAACTATTTATTCTATAGAACAAATTAATCAGCTTGAAGAACTTGCACAAAAAAACAAATTTAAAATCCCTGTCCAGTTAAAAATCGACACCGGGATGAACCGGCTTGGAATCGACTATAATGAGTGTTTAAAAACAATTACTGATTTAACAAATTCAAAGTACCTGGAGCTTAAAGGTGTTTTTACTCATTTGTCAGATGCAAAAAATTATGATTTTTCAAAGATTCAAAAAGGAAGATTCGATAAGGCATGTCAAAGCATGCCTCTGTTACAAAAACATATTGCAAACACTTATGCAGCGATTAACTATTCTGATTTTAGGTATAACCTGGTTAGAACAGGCATCGGACTTTATGGTCAGGAGTTTAATTTTCTTGAACCTTTAATTTCATTAAAAGGAAGAATAACAAGAATACAAAAAGTATTAAAAGATGAACCTGTAAGCTATGAAAGAACATGGACTGCAAAAAAAGACAGTATAATTGCGACTGTTCCAATCGGATACGCAGATGGAATAGACAGGAAACTTTCAAATAAAATTTTTGGCCTTTATAATAATAAAAAAATACAACAAGTTGGAGCAATTACAATGGATCAAACAATGTTTGATATTTCAGAATTAAAAGATCCAAAGGTCGGTGATGTGATAACTTTATTAAATAACGAACTGCCTGTTTCATCTTGGGCAGAGATTTTAAATACAATTTCTTACGAATTAATTTGCAGGCTTAAAATCAGGCTGCCAAGAGTGTATACAAGGGATTAATTAAACTATAATTGTATTTTCCCTTGTTCTTTTAAAATTAAGTCAATTACTTCGCGTACACACCCATATCCGCCTTTAGTTTCTGTAATTAATTTTGCTTTTGATATTGCAGAGGGGTGTGCATCTTTCGGACAAATTGCCAAACCAGCAACTTCCAGTGACGGTACATCTAAAATGTCATCTCCAATATAAGCAGTCTGTTCAATCGGAATATTTAATTCATCACACAATTCTTTCACTTTTTTTGCTTTATCATAACAGTGCTGATAAATATATTTAACTCCAAGTTCATTAAATCTGTTTAGTACAATCTGACAATTTCTTGCACTTACAATTCCAATTTCTATACCATATGACTGAGCCAGTTTTATTCCCTGACCATCCCGAACATTAAATCTTTTTATATATTCTCCATCTTTAGAATAAAAGAGTGAGCCATCTGTTAAAACACCATCTACATCAAGCACCAGCAGTTTAATATTCCTAATAATTTGTTTCAGTTGGTTCATGGTTACAATGATAATAGTTTACAATAAAGGAGTATGAAGACAGGTGTGTAAACTAAATGCGGGGATATCTGATGGAAGCTGTTTTTATAGCCGAGGGGACACTTTTTTGCGCTGTTGGGTTTCTTGCGAAACAAGCAAAAAAGTTTGTCCACGGCAAGAGCTATAAAAACAGCGTCATCCGTAAAAAATTTACATATCCTATGGAGACGTACCGAAGTGGTCGTAACGGGGCTGACTCGAAATCAGCTTGACGAGCAATCGTCACGTGAGTTCGAATCTCACCGTCTCCGTTTTTATATAGCGCTCCACATTTCATAGAAATGCTCCGCTTTTTATGATCTCACCTAACGACGTTCCGGTTGTTCGCTTACGGAAACACCTAAAATCTTGTTAAACGAAATTAATGGTTACTTATCATAGAACTTAATCCCTGTAAAACTCTTCAAATTTTTTATCTCTTCATCAGCTACATAAAATCCAATTTTTCTTTTTGGTTTCCTTTCAGGCTCTATCAAATTTTTTATTGCTTCAAATACTGCTTTAAATTGAGTATCGTATTTTCTTTCCATTTCTTCTATTTTCT
>Ga0156182_119_pt1 | contig 140967 bp, 143 predicted proteins | sample RifCSPlowO2_12_FD_107835 | JGI IMG/M metagenome (GOLD analysis project Ga0156182, IMG submission 107835) | Candidatus Melainabacteria bacterium RIFCSPLOWO2_12_FULL_35_11
GTGGTCAATTTGGTCCTGGCGGTTTTGGACCTAACACTTCCGGTGGACAACAACCTCCACCTCCAGGCGACTTCAATAATTTCAACAGTTCAGGTGGTCAACCTCCACCTCCAGGCGGTACATTTGGCACACCACCACCACCAGGTGGTGAATTTATGCCCCCTCCAGGCGGATTTATGCCTCCTCCTCCAGGTGGCGATACATTTAGTGCACCACCTCCACCTCCTCCTCCACCACCACCTCCACCTCCTCCACCTCCTCCACCTCCTCCTCCATAAGCTGGTAATAAATACAGAGGCGCGATCAGATCGCGCCTCTTTTTTTTATGTCTTTATTTAGATCAAACTTTCTGTAAAGCAAAATATTTTTCTTTTAACCACTGTGGTTTTGCAAATAATTTTTCATGAATCTCTTCATTCCAGTATTTTGTTTTTCCATTTGGCATATGTTTTATTTTTTTATCAAGTAGTTTATTTGACGCAATTAAAAAAGACCAGACACAGCCAGGATACATCGGCACTATTGAAACCAGCCCGTCTACATATTTAAACGCCGTTCTTATATTTTCAAGACTGGTTTTAAATTCTTTTTCCTGAATTAAAAGAGATCCGCTCTGACAGATGTAAATGCCATTTTCTTTTAGTGCTTTAGATACATTTTTATAAAACTCTTTGCTTATAAGCCCTGCTGCAAAACCTTCAGGATCAGTAGAGTCGCACAGTATTACATCATAAGAACTTTCTTTTGCATTCTTTATGTATTGAATTGCATCATTTAATTTTATTTTGAGTTTTGGATTATTAAGCTCACTTGCAGTTTCGGGGAAATACTTCTTTGATACATTTATTACTTCTTCATCAATTTCCACAAGCTCAATCTCTTCTACAGTCTTATATTTCAATACTTCTCTTACTGTTCCGCCATCCCCGCCACCAATGATCATTATTTTTTCCGGATTTGGATGGATTGAAAGGGCAGGATGCACAATAGATTCGTGATAGTAAAACTCATCGCGCTCAGAAATCATTACCTTATCATCCAGAAGCATAACTTTTCCCATAGTCACTGAGTCAAGGATTTCAATTTTTTGATATTTGGATTTACCTGAGTAAAGTGAATCTTTGATTTTAATTGCCACAGCAAATGGCATATCATCTTCAAAGAACCAGCCATTTGTTAACATATTTTTTCTCCTTTTATCTTGTAATTAATTCTTTTGCAATTTTTTGTCTGGATTTTTCAACTACATTTTTCATACAGGTTTGAACTGCCTGTTTTTGTCCCTGATAGTGGCCTTTGTGTTTATATGACTTTAGCACTGGCAAATTCTTCTGGAAAATCATCTGTGCAACTGGCTGGCCGGTTTTCAATAAAAGCGGAGCCTTACCCTGATTTGTAAGCTCTACTACTGCTACTCCTTCAAATCCTGAATCAAAAAGCCCGGCAGATTCCACATATAAACCTACTCTTGCCCAGCTGGACTTTCCCTGAAGAACACCATGTAATGTAGATCCAAAATAAAAATATTCCCGGGTAACTGCTAAAACAAAATCTCCGGGCTTTAAAATAAACTCTTCAGTAATAATCTCTTCAAATGAACCATCATTTAGCTGAATTGCAAAGTGATTTCCTAAATGCACATCGAGACTATTTGGCTGAATCGCTTCTTCTTTAAAATTATCAATTTTTAAAAGACCGAGCTTTAAATAAAGTTTTAACTGCCAGTCCACAAGATTTCCGCTTGAGAAAAATAAAAAGCAGATGCCAAAAATAAATAAAACTGAAAGTAAGGTTAATAAAATCATATTTTAATTATTATACCGAAACATGATTATTTACAAAGAACTTTCTCAATCGCCTCAACCAAAAGTTTGTGTTCTTCTGCCAGTATTCTCTCTGATAAACCAGCTATAGTATCATGTGGCATTACAGGTACTTTCCTCTGGGCAATAATCGGACCGGCATCCACTTCATCAGTTACAAAATGTACAGTACAGCCGCTTTCTGTTTTACCACTTTTTAATACAGCTTCATGGACTCTTTTACCGTACATTCCTCTTCCGCCAAAATCCGGCAAAAGAGCCGGATGAATATTTATAATTTTATTTTTAAAAGCATTAACAAAGCTTTTAGTAAGTATTCGCATATATCCTGCCAGCACAATTAAATCCACGTCGTAATTATTAATCACTTCAGTAAGTTTTTTATCGTAATCAGTATTTTTAGTAAGATCTTTAGGATTAAGAAAAACTGTTTCTATTCCGGCACTTTTTGCCCGCTCAAGTGCAAATGCATCTTTTTTATCTGAAATTACTGCTGCTATATGAACATTATTTAATTTACTGTTTTTTATAGCATCAATTATTGCCTGAAGATTAGTCCCTGCGCCGGATGCTAATACTGCAATTTTTTTTTGAGATGACATTAATTAGTTTATAATCTGCTTAACTACTACGTTTAATAAAAGATCCCTTAACAATGCAGCTTTCTTTTTTGAAAAAATATTTTTTCTGGTTTTTGCCAAACCATTTGATTTTTTTTGTTTTACTTTTCTCATGTCTCCTCCTTTTAAATTATTCCGACCTTTAATAAATCTTTCAAGTCTACAATTCCAACCAGCTTGCGGGATTTATCCAGAACTATTAAATCTGAGATTCTGCAATCTTCCATAATTTTTAGCGCACTGGCTGCAAGATCGTTTTCACTGATGATTTTTGGATTTATATTCATTAAGCTAAAAGCTGTCTTTGAAAAAATACTGCTTCCTGACTTTAAATATGCTCTGCGTATATCTCCATCCGTTATTGTGCCAGCAAGTTCATTGTCTTTATTTAAAACCGTGGTAAAGCCAAGTTTTTTATCATTAATTTCTTCAAGAACTTTATCAAAAACCGTATCTTCTTTTATAATCGGGATTTCTTTATCCATCCTCATAACATCTTTGACTTTTATGAGATTTTTTCCAAGCGAACCGCCCGGGTGAGATTTTGCAAAGTCTGCCTCTGTAAAATCTTTTTTCTGCATAAGTGTTATAGCAATAGCATCCCCAAGAGCTAGTGTAGCTGTAGTACTGGCAGTAGGAGCAAGGTTCAGGGGACATGCTTCCTTTTCAACCTTTACATACAAAGTTACATCACTGCTTTGAGCAAGTGTAGAGTTTTCATTTCCGGTAACTGAAATAAGTTTCATACCAAGCCTTTTAACCGGAATCAAAATCTTCTTTAACTCATCTGTTTCTCCTGAAAACGAAAGCGCTAACAAAACATCACTACCCGTAAGCATTCCGAAATCACCATGAGCCAGCTCAGCAGGATGTACAAAAAAAGCCGGTGAACCGGTACTGGCAAGCGTCGCTGCAATCTTACTTCCTACATGTCCTGACTTCCCAATTCCCGTTACTACTATTCTTCCCTTACAGGAAAATAAAATATCAATTGCCTGATCAAAACTTTTACATTGATTTCCTTCAAGATCAGAAATCAGATCCCTAAGAGCCGTTTGTTCTATGCTAAGTACGTTAAGTGCATTTTGAAGATCTTTTGATATTGTTAATGTTTGAGGCATCTAAATACGGCCTCTTTCAGCATAGATTTTTTCAAGCTCTTCAACTGTATAGCTTTTTAATTTTATTTCACCAGAGTCTATTCTTTTTGTGTATTCATCTATAGCTTTATCATCTTTTTTTTGAATCAAAGTTACTAATTCTTTAATGCTTAATTTATTGTAGTAGTTCTCTGAAGTCATCTGGTTTTACCTCCCCATTTTCATGAATGTAAAATATTCTTATATCTATTTCACCTTTTGGTTCCTCAGCTTTAACCAATATTCTATCGCCTCTCATCTCAATTGAAAACCAGAATATGTTGCTGTTTCTGAGAAACATCAAAAATCTGTACAAACTAAATAATTGTTCTTCTGTTGGATATTGTGATTCTGCCATTCTTATTATTTGTTATTACTCAGGTGGCTCTTGCGGTGACGTTGCTCCTCAGAGCCACCTTTGCATAGACCGCTCGGTTTGCTGAATGAATCAGGCAAACCTCGCTTCCTTAGATGGCCCAGATTTAGAGCATGATCATGATGCACTTGGAATACCTGAGCAGTTACTTATATTCCTAACAATTGTACTTATAATTAGTAACATATCTAATAAAAGATTATAATCAGGTAAAATCTCTGATTTGGTTAAGGAAATGGTTATCCGCTCTAAGCAAAAATTAAAAATTTATAAATCTTTTAACATTGTTCTGGTAGAGCCGGAAATACCGCCAAATACCGGAAATATAGCCAGGCTCTGTGCTGCTACAAATACAAAATTGCATCTGATTCACCCGCTTGGATTTGAAATAAATGATAAGCATCTTAAAAGAGCGGGGCTCGATTATTGGCATCTGCTGGGTATAGAAGAATATGAAAGCTGGAAAGAATTTTATTTAAAACACTCCGTAAAATCTTGGTTCATTTCCACCCGTGGAGAAAAAACCATCTGGGATGTGGAATTTAATCCTGGCGATTATCTGATTTTCGGAAGTGAGACAAAAGGGTTAAGTGAAGAAATTTTAAATTCAAATAAAAACTCTGTGATTTCAATTCCAATGAACGGCAAAACCAGAAGTTTAAATCTTTCTACAGCAGTGGGCATTGTATTATATGAAGGACTCAGGCAGCTGGCAGTTGAAAAGAAATTGTTTGAGGTTATGCCAATATGACAGATTCGGAAACCCCTGTTTACAACACATTAAAAGACTATCTTTCAAAAGATCCTGTCCGCCTTCATGTCCCGTTCCATAATGGACTCCCAAACAATAATATTTTCCCAAAAGAACTTTATAACCTGGACATTTCTGAAGTAAGCGGATACGACACAGAAGGAAAAGATAATCCAATATTTCAGTCAGAAAAAATTACAGCAGATTTTTTTGGTGTAGAGCATTCATTCTATTTAACTGGTGGAGCAAGTGTTGGACTGATAGCCAGCCTGATTGCATTAAATAAATTTGGAAAGAAGGTAATCCTGGCAAGAAATGTTCACAAGTCAGTTATTAACGGCATTGTTTTAAGCAGCTTAGAACCAGTATGGCTGGATGTGGATTTTCTGGATGAGTGGGGAATATTTTCAAAAGTCAATCCGGATAATTTAAAAAAACTTTTAACTGACAAAAAAGATATTGCAGGTTGTGTAATTGTCTCGCCGACTTATGAAGGAATTGTTTCAGATGTAAAAGAAATAGCAGGCATTTGTCACAAAAGAAACATTCCGTTAATTGTAGATGAGGCACATGGGGCACACTTGTCATTGCGAAGAGCATCAGCGACAAAGCAATCTCATTCAGCCATTTGCAATAAAGCTGATCTTATAATTCAATCCTGGCATAAATCGCTTGGCAGCCTTACACAAAGCGGTGTTTTGCATCTGGTTAATGAAAATTTTTTTACATACAATGACATTAAACGCTCGCTTGATCTGGTCAGTTCCACAAGTCCGTCATTTTTGCTTTTATTGTCCCTGGAATTAACCAGAAAATATATATCTGATACAAATGGTTCTATTTTTAATACCTTGTTAACATTAGGTCAGTCACTAAAAAAAGAAATGCAGGAAATTCAAAATCTTAAAACATTTAATAATGACGACCCGTTGAAAATCTATTTAAAATCAAAAAATATTTCAGGAATTGATTTTGCGTATGAGTTATATAAGAAATATTCCATTGAAATAGAAAATGCAAATGAAATTGGTTTATTAATGTCAATCGGACAGGGACTTAATAATAAATTAAAAAATAAAATTATTGATGCAGTCAGGGAAATCATGAACCGTAGAGATATTGCGTGCAACGTTTCTGCGAAAAATTTAAAACCACACACAAAACAATTTAAAACAAATCCTCGTAAAGCATTTATGTCAGGATTTAAAAATAATATTGTTGATTATAACTGTGAAATAACTGCGCCATGCCCGCCAGGATATGCTATTAATGTACCGGGAATGAAGGAAAGTAAATCGTGAATCGTACTTTGTGTATCGAAAAAACAAATCATGCCATCAATGCTCTCGAACAAAAACGATTTTTTAAACTTGTTTGTGGCGCTAGTTTAACTGATGTTCAAATGATAGAAAATCTTTGTTTTGTTTTTACGCTTGCCGGTGCACATGTAATCGATCTGGCACCAAAAACTGATGTAATCTTTGCTGCCAGAAGAGGAATTCAAAAAGCCAATAGCCAAAAGCCAATAGCCAATAGCCCTGTTCTAATGGCAAGCATTCAGCTTGACAAAGATCCACATTTTCGCAAAGCAGCAGTAGATTGCAAATTATGTGATTTATGTTCTGCCTGTATAAAAATCTGCCCAACTGGTGCTTTTAAGATTGCCGCCTTCAGCGAGCCTCGCCAAGGGCGGGAAGATAAAAAAATTATTTATTCTGCAGAAAGGTGCTTTGGGTGTGGCATTTGTCTATCCTATTGCCATGTGTCTGCGCTGGAAATGACTGATACAAAACCAGCTCCGGTAGAAACTTTAAAAGAAATGATCTTACTTGGAGTAAAGGCAATTGAATTTCATTTTGGCAAAAACATTCAGAAGCTGGAAGAAATTTGGGATGATGTTGTAAGGGTTTGTCATGGCACAGAGGCATGCTGTGGCATGCCTCTATTGTCGTTTTCAATCGGCAGCGATCTTTTATCTGATGAACAAATTAAAAATGCAGCAAATTTATGTTATAAACTTGCAGGAAAAGGTATTATCTTGCAGTGCGACGGAACACCGATGAGCGGTGGAATTGATAAAAAATCTAAAAACAGCCAAAATGGGAATAATAAGGATAACCCCGGTTTACAGGTAGCTAAAATTATAGAAGAAGAAAAATTGCCGGTTTATTTACAAATATCAGGCGGGACAAATGAAAGTTCATTTGCCATGGCAAATGAAGCAGGAATTAATATTCATGGTGTTGCAATTGGATCGTATGCCAGAAAATTACTCATGCCATATTTAAATGATTTGGAGGATAAAGAAACATTGCACCATGCTGTTAATATCGCCAGATCATTAGTAAATTCTACAGGGGGAAACAATGAAAGATAAGGAAACTGTTAACCAGCCAAGCAGCTATAAAGATGACAATTTTGTTCCTGCACAGGATTTACCATTACTTTTAGATATACTTCCTGAAAAAATCAGACAGTCTCTGGAAAAATATGACCTGAGCAGTTTAATTGAAATTGTTATGGATTATGGCCGGCTACCGGAAGCAAGGTTTTTTGATGGTAAGAGAATTGACCTTGAAGATGAATCTGTAACTTTGGGTGATATTAATTATGCAGTAAACAGAGTAGGTGATTTTACTTCCGATAACAGAGCAGGCATAGCCAGAACATTACATAGAATAAGCTGTGTCAGAAACCGTCGCGGAGAAATCATTGGTTTAACATGCAGAGTTGGCAGAACAATAACCGGGACTATTGATCTAATCCGCGATCTTGTAGAGTCCAAAAAATCAATTTTACTTTTAGGTTCTCCGGGTGTAGGTAAAACGACAAAGCTAAGAGAGATGGCAAGAGTCCTTGCAGATGAACTAGACAGAAGAGTAATAGTCATTGACACTTCAAATGAAATTGCAGGAGACGGGGATATTCCGCATGCAGGAATAGGAAGAGCACGCAGGATGCAGGTTTCAAGACCTGAACAGCAACATGCTGTAATGATTGAAGCAGTAGAAAATCATACTCCTGAGACTATTATTATTGATGAAATCGGAACTGAGCTGGAATCTGCCGCTGCACGTACCATAGCAGAGAGAGGAGTACAACTCATTGGAACTGCTCACGGAAATGCCCTGGAAAATCTTTTAAAAAATCCTGTGCTCTCTGATCTGGTGGGTGGAATCCAGACTGTAACACTTGGAGATGAAGAAGCCAAAAGACGAGGTACACAAAAAACAATTTTAGAAAGGGCAGCAGAACCTACCTTTGATATTGCAATTGAAATATTAGATCACCAAAGGCTTGCTATTCACAAAGATGTAGCAAGTGCTGTAGATGAGCTTTTAAGAGGCAGGGCGCTTTTCCCTGAAATAAGAAAGCTGGATAAAGAAACAGGAAAAGTAGAAATTCTGACAAGAAAAGAAACTATAACACCACAAGGACAGGTTTCATTTTCTTCCACTGATATACAGCTGCCGGTAGTAAGCATTTATCCGTATGCAGTAAGCCGCGGGCAGTTAGAAAGGGTTATACAAACTCTTGATCTCCCTGCAAATGTTTCTAAAACAATCGATGAAGCAAGCGTGATTTTTGCATTAAAAAATTACGCCAGGCAGGGTGCAAAAATTTTAGAGCTGGCAAAAAAGCATAAAATACCGTTATATGTAGTAAAAAATAATACTATTGAAGGTATTCAAAAAGCGCTCAAGGATCTTTTTCCTGATATGATCAGTGACTTTACTGTAGAGCTGGATGTTAAACCTGATTTTGACAAAGAAGGTGCTCTGGAAGAAGCCCGTGCTGCTATAGACAAAGTTATGGACAGTGATAAAGCAGTTGATCTGAATCCGAGAAATGCCAAAATAAGAAAACTACAGCATGAATTAATCGAACAATATAAACTTGACAGCTTAAGCATTGGACAGGAACCGATGAGAAGAGTAAGAATTTTCCCACCACCTAAACCTGGCGATAAAAGTAATTTTTAAATGTCATAGCTGGATGGATAGGCATCATTATCATGACGTTCTTCATAATATGCTTTTTTATTTTGTTCATAAAGTGTACTTAATATCTCACTTTCACTAACCATTAAATCATGCCTAGCACCCATATTCTCAGCATACTGTCCATGTAATTCCACTGGATTAGTTAAAAATTGTGCCGGGACATATGGATTATTCATTACAACTGAATGCTCCTGATTAGGATCTGCTGCATCTGTAGATTGTGGTTCGCTGCTACTACCAGAACTCTGCGAAGAAGTATAATTTACAAATTCCGGATTAACAAGTAAAAAAATCATATTTGACTCTAGTTTTCTAACTGCACTATTTATCTCAGATAGTTTTGCTCTGATATCTCGCAATTGTGCTTCTAGTGAATAATTGCCACCAATTGACAGATCAATATCTAACATAAGATTTGGAACTCCCTTTAATTTTGATATTCAATTTAACAGCTAAATGGTTAAGATTAGGTAATGAAAAACTTTCAGTGCATACAAAGTCCGCCACAAATGTTGATGGACTGTCCTGTTATAGCGCTTGCATAATCACTGGCTAAATACAAAGCCAGACATGCTACTTCTTTTGGGTGAATATATCTGCCAATGGGAACAGCTTCAATGCAGGAAGTTTTTAGTTCACCAAAAGGAATATTATGATACGTGGCATATTTTTCATCGTGCAGAATTTCTTCGGCCATTGCAGTTTCAGTCCAGCCCGGACAGATTGCATTTACTGTAATATTTTCCCTGGCTACTTCCTGTGCCATTGTCTGGGTAAGTCCTATTAAGGCAAACTTTGAGGCATTATATGCCCCTGAAAATGCATATCCTACTTTTCCACAGACTGAAGCCATGTTTATTATTCTTCCATATTTATTTTTTTTCATTTTGCCTACAACTGCTTTTGAGCAGCAGAATACTCCGTTTAAATTTATTTCTAAAAGCTCTTTCCATTTATTTATATCCGTATTTTCAACAGTGTCATTCCAATGAACTCCTGCATTGTTAATTAAAATATCCACACGATCAATCTGGTTAAAAACTTCACTTACATTTTCCGGTTTTGAAACATTGAGGACAAAATATTTAGCTTTTAGCTTTTGGCTTTTAGCTTTTAGCTTACTTTCATTCCTGGAAAGTAAAATAACTTCTGCATTACTTTCTGCAAACACTTCAGCTATTGCCTCACCAATACCCTGGCTGGCACCAGTGATAGCTACTGTTTTACCTGTTAAGTCAATAGTAAACATAGGTAATGTATTTTACCACGTATAATTAAATGTATGTCCAAATCTACTCTACAAAACATTCCCGTTTCAGCAGATGAAATCATTGATCTGGAAATAGATTCAATGGCATATGATAATTCGGCTGTAGCAAGGTATAAGGATTTTATTGTTTTTGTAGATCGCGGAGCGCCACAAGACAGTGTCCAGGCTCAAATCACTACTCTACGGCCAAACTATGCCAGAGCAAAAATTACTGAAATAAAAAAATCAAACCCTGCTTACAGGACAGAAACCCTCTGCAAACTTTTTAAGATCTGTGGCGGATGTCAATGGCAGCATCTGCCATATGAAAAACAGCTGGAACAAAAAGATTTACTCTTAAGAAACTTTTTTTCAAAGTTAAATCTGGCTGATGGAGTGTTAAAAAATATTTCAGGTGCTGAAAATCCCTGGCACTACCGAAATAAAGTCCAGTATCCGGTAAGAACAACAGAAAATACAAACAGATTAAAAGCAGGATATTTTGAATGGCACAGTAATGATCTAATAAACATAAAATATTGTCCTATTCAAAACAGTCTTTTCGACAATATTGTAGAAACAGTTCGTGAATTAGCTTTAAAATATAAAATAATTGCCTATAACAGCAAAAACAAAACAGGATGGCTTAGACACATTTGTGTTCGTATTGGTGAAAATACAAACGAAGCCCTGCTTACACTTGTAGCTGTAAATGAAAACTTATCCTGTTCACAAGATTTTGCAGATGAAGTAATGAACAGACATTCTGAACTTGCAGGGATCTGCATAAATATAAACACAAATACTACAAATGTAATCTATGGATCTAAAACAAAAGTTTTAAAAGGCAGAGGATATATTTTTGAAAAGATTGATAATTTGAAATTTAAGATTTCAGCAACAAGTTTTTTTCAGGTGAATACTCCACAAACAATCAAATTATTAAATATCATTGAAGATATGATTATGGGAGACGCTTCGCCGGAGCGTCTTTACGGAGGCATTCTTGATGCTTATTGCGGCGTCGGTCTTATATCGTTATTCTTAGCAAAACATGCAACACAGGTCATCGGCATAGAAGAAATAAAACAATCAATTGACGATGCCATATCAAGTGCAAAAGAAAACAATATTCAAAATGTCATTTTTATAAATGTCAAGGTTGAAAACAAAATCAAAGATGTTTTGGAAAAATATAAGCCTGAAGTAATTATTCTGGATCCACCAAGAATCGGTTGTAATAAAAAAATATTAGAAAGTATTTGCAACTCTGGAATAAAAAAAATAATTTATGTTAGTTGTAATCCAAGCACATTAGTAAGGGATTTAGAGATTTTGAATAAAAGTTACGAGATCAAATCCATCCAACCAATTGATATGTTTCCACATACATATCATATTGAAGATATTGTTTTATTAGAGCGCATCACGACTTATGTCCACAAGTAGGACAAACTTTTACATTTGATTTTTGAACTTCATTTGACCAGTAATTATCAAATATTAAAAAATGGCAATAAAAACAACGGGACATGTTTTTAACTGATTGTCTGATTTTATCGGGGGATGGAAAATCATTATTTTCATATTTAGTTAATAATGGTTCAAAAAAACCGGATTTAGGTTTTAGTGTTTCAAGCAAAGATTTAAGTAGAAACATAATCAGCTCCTTTTTTATGTCAGGACTTTAAAAGACTTTATATTCAGTTTTTTGTGCCGGCAAGATAGTTTTGTATAGTATTACAGCGAAATAATTCACATAGGCTAAAATATATTAGCTGGAGCGAGTTATGGAGTGTTAAAAAACAAATGAAAAATTCCCAAGCGTACATAGTAGATGCAATACGAACACCAATAGGTCGTGGAAAAGAAGGCTGTGCATTTTCTGAAATGCATCCTGTAGATCTGGGCGGTATTCCTGTAAAAGAACTTTTAAAAAGAAATAATTTAAAGCCTACAGATATTGAAGATCTTATTTACGGCTGTGCAAGCCCAGTTGCCCAGCAGGGTTTAAACATAGCCAGATTAATAGCCATAACTTCACTGGATGTAACTATTCCTGGAGTACAGTTAAACAGAATGTGTGGCTCAGGACAGCAGGCAGTACATTTTGGTATTCAGGCCATAATGTCAGGAGCTCATGATCTAATTATTGCTGGTGGTGTAGAGTGCATGGGTAAAATACCAATTGGTTCTGATGGCTTACCGCTCCCGGGGAAGACTGACATGACACTGCCTGAGAGTTTTTTAAAAAACTTCAGGGCAAATCCCATGGGCATTTCAGGCGAGCTTATGGCAGAAAAATGGAAGCTAAGCAGAAGAGAGCTGGATGAGTTTTCTTATAACAGCCACATGAAAGCCAGCAAAGCTGCATCTGAAGGATACTTTAAAAAAGAAATTGTACCTGTAAACACTCCAAAAGGACTTGTAGAAAAAGACGAAGGAATCAGGCCCGATGCAAATATAGAAAAAATGGGTACCTTGCAGCCAGCATTTAAAGCAGGCGGGGTAATCACTGCAGCAAATGCCAGCCAGGTAAGTGACGGAGCCTCTGCACTGCTACTAGCCAGTGAAAGTGCACTTAAAAAGTATAATTTAAAACCACGTGCACAGTTTATAGATTTTTCAGTGGTTGGAACAGAGGTTGAACTTCAGTTAACCGGGCCAATTTACGCAATTCCAAAAGTTTTAAAAAGAGCAGGACTTGAAGTAAAAGACATTGATCTTTTTGAAATTAATGAAGCATTTGCATCAGTAGTAATTGCTGCTCAAAGAGAATTAAAACTTGATCCGGATAAAATCAATGTTAACGGTGGTGCTATAGCTCTCGGTCATCCTCTTGGTGCCAGCGGTGCAAGGCTTTTAACTACACTATTATATGAATTAGAAAGAAGGAATCTAAAACGTGGAATATCCAGCCTCTGTATTGGTTTTGGACAGGGGATTGCAGGAATCATTGAGAGAGTTTAGATGTAAAAACTGGAAACATTCGGGAAGCACTGCCGCTCAAGCAAAGCTTGAGCGAGCCTCGCCCTTAAAGGGCGGGAACAATTATCGCCGCTCAAGCTCTGTTTGAGCGAGCCGGGAACTTTTATAAGAAACAATTTTAGCAAGGTAATTGAAATGGAAAGGCAATGTAGATAATTAAACCAGAGCCAGTTCTGATAATTTTGCTACATTTTGTTTAACAGCTTCTGCGCTCTTATGCAGTGCTTCCAGTTCTTCCGGAGCTAATTTTAATTCAATAATCTGTTCAATGCCTTTTATACCAAGCCTTACCGGCACACCGACAAAAACATCTCTTAAACCATATTCACTACTTACATATGCTGCTACAGGAAAAATTCTTTTTCTGTCCTGTACTATAGCTTCAACCATTGTTGCAGCAGAGCTGGCAGGAGCATAAAAAGCACTGCCTGTTTTTAAATAATTTACAATTTCAATTCCGCCGTTTTTTGTTCTTTCATTAATTTCATTTATTTTCTGCGGTGGAAGGAGCTCAGTAATAGGAATACCTGAAACTGTAGAAAATCTCGGCATAGGAACCATTTGATCGCCATGTCCACCCAGGACCATTGCCTGTACATCTTCACAAGAGATATTGAGAGCTTCTGCTATAAAAAATCTCATTCTGGCTGAATCCAGAACTCCTGCCATTCCAAAAACCCTTGAAGGTGGAAATTTACTTTTTAAATATGCAAGGTGAGTCATGACATCCAGAGGATTTGAAACTACTATGATAATTGAATTAGGAGAGTACTTTACTGCCTCAGTAGTTACTCCGCCAACAATTTGTGCATTGGTTTTAAGAAGATCATCCCTGCTCATTCCGGGTTTTCTGGCTATTCCTGCAGTAATTACTACAATATCAGAGTCTTTTGTCCTGGCATAGTCATTTGTCCCGGTAATTTTCCTGTCATGTAATTCAACCGGCCCTGCTTCCATTAAATCAAGTGCTTTACCCTGAGGTATGCCTTCTAAAATATCTATTAAAACAACATCACAAATATTTTTTTCAATTAATCTTTGAGCGCAAGTGGCTCCAACATTGCCAGCACCTACAACAGTCACTTTTGGATTTTTTAGTGGCATAATTATTTCCTTTCAATTCTTGTCATTTTACCAAGAATAGTCTTTTCTTTGGCACCTGTGCAGGATGGCATATTGTTTGGCTTTTTTAAATGACATGTATAACCAAGCAATGCAAACAGTATTGCTTCTTTATATTTATAAGGTAATCCGTATTTATCCGAGGTATTGAACCTTATAGAAGGAATTAATTTCCTTAAATGCTTCATAAGGATTTTATTTTTAACTCCCCCTCCTGAAGTTATAATTTCGTTTATTTTATAGTTTGGAAAAATAAAATCATTAAATGCTCTTTCAGTTACTTTTGCACTGAAATAAGTCATGGTGGAAATTTTATCTTTCTTTTTTTTTATTTTAGAGAAATATTTTTTTACAAAGTTCAAATTAAAATATTCTTTTCCGGTACTTTTTGGTGGTTTCTTCCTGAAGTATGGATCTCTTAGCGCTTTTTTGACAGCATTAAAATCAATCTTCCCTTTTTTTGCAATTTCTCCGCCGTTATCAAAATCTTTTTTAAAGTACAGGTTACACATCAAATCAATTAATCCATTCCCAGGTCCTACATCAAATGCCGCCGGAATTATGTTTTTTCCTGTAATAGTTATATTTAAGATGCCGCCTATATTTAATACAGCCCTTATATTTTTACCTTCACCAAAAATTATTTGATCCAGATACGGTACCAAAGGTGCACCGGTTCCACCAGCAGCAATATCTGCTTCCCTGAAATTTGTAATAGTTTGAATCCCTGTCTTAAAGGCAATTACAGAACCCTCTCCAATCTGAAAAGTAGATCTTACTTTATAAGATGAGATCCTTTCTATATCAGGGTGATGATAAATGGTCTGTCCATGTGAAGCAATAAGTAAAATATCTTTTTGTCTTAATTTGTTTTTTTTAATAATTTTATTTACTGCTTCTGCAAATATTTCACCAAGTAGGAAATTTAACTGGGAGATTTCCTGTAAATGTACATTATTCCGATAAATTAATTTTCTGATTTTTTCTTTTACAATCTTTGGATATGTGTAAATAATTCCGTCAATGAATCTTGGTTTTAAATCACCGAAAAATCTCACTAAAGCTACATCAACTCCGTCAAATGAAGTTCCTGAATTTAAGCCAATTACATAATGACTTTTCATTTGATTTGTATCCCACATTGTAACAGCTTTATACTTAATCCATAAGCAAAATTACTTGCCGGATTTTTTCTGGCTACTTTTTTATCCTTTAGTTCTAAATCGTAATTTGGATTTTGAATTAACCCTTCTGCAAATCTTGTATAGGGATTGTTTCTGGCAATTTTTTTATCTTCCTTTTCAATCTTATATTCATGATCTATGGTAAGTAGGGCTACAAAATCACTCTTTAGATTTTTTCTGATAAATTTTTTATCTCTGAATCCTGTTTTATGACTCTTATTCAAACAGGATTTAGATGCAAAACTACTGCTAAGATTCTTTTCTGCCAGCTCTTTATCAGCTGACTCGATTTTATAGCCAGGATTTAAAATCAACCCACTTGCAAAATTACTATTAACATTACTTCTGGCTATTTTCTTATCTTCTTCTTCTATCTGATAGGTTGAAAACTGGGTTAATATAGCTGTAATTGATTCATTTATATTATTTCGTACAAATGATTTATCTTCTTTTTCAATTCTATAACGCGGGTTTCTTACTAAGCCATTTGCAAATTTGCTTTTTGGATATTTATATAAAATTTCTTTATCAGCTTTTTCGATTTTGTATCTTTCAAGGCGGGCTATTTCTCCTGCAAAATTACTTTCAGGATTATTTCTGGCAAAATCTTTATCTGACACGCTAACTGTAAACCCCGGATTTTTAATTAATCCCAGACTGAGTTTTGTATGGAGATTATTTCTTAAATATTTTTCATCTTCATCGGTGATTTTATAACCTGGTTTTTGAGATACTTGTTCTGCAAAATCAATATTAGGATTATTTTTTATAAATTCTCTGTCGCCTTCATCTACTATATAGTTCGGATTTTGCAATAATCCGAGAGTAAAATTTGAATCTAAATTTTTTCTAGCAGTTTCTTTATCTGTTTCTTCAATTTGATACATAGGATTTTTTACCAGATTTAAAGCAAATAACGTATGAGGATTTTTTCTGGCTATCCTTCTGTCTTCAGGATCAATTGTGCAATAGCGATTTTTTGAAATTTTCTTTGCCTCGACAGGAGCACAAATTAATAAAATACCTAATATTATTAGAAATAAAAAAATTAAAGATTTACAAGACATTATGACAGCCTCAAAAAATTACTTAGAAGTTTATGCCCGTGCTCAGTTAATATTGACTCCGGGTGAAACTGTACACCTGTTAGATTTTTAAAATCTTTATGAACTAAAGCCATAATCAGATTATCTTTTGTCTTAGCTGTAGCTCGTAAAGGTTTATCTTTTATGCTTTCTAAATCTATTATTAATGAATGATACCTTGTAGCTATAAAAGGATTTGGTATGTCTGTAAAAATAGAATTTCCTTCATGAAATATTTCAGATGTTTTGCCGTGCATAAGAACTGGTGCATTAGTAATCTTTCCACCAAATACTTCACCTATACACTGATGACCCAGACATACTCCTAAAATAGGAATCTTTCCAGCCAGTTCCTGAATTAAACTCTTACTAATGCCAGCGTCATCAGGTCTTCCAGGGCCCGGAGAAATAACTATGTGTGCAGGTTTAATGTCCCTGATTTTGTCTACAGTAATTTCATCATTTCTGTAAACAAGCACATCTTGCTTTAGTTCGCCAAGGTACTGAACAAGGTTATAAGTAAAACTATCATAATTATCTATAACTAAAACGCTCATTTCTATATCGGAAAAATCTCGCAGAGATTTCCTTTTTTCCTTTTACATTTAATATTTTACTAAATACAAATGTCTTTTTAATTCAGCTATATCAGTCACCGCTGTTCCATATTTTTTTACCACTATACTGGCTGCCAAATTTCCCAAAGTACATGCAGTGTCCAGCGGTAATTTAACACCTACAGCAGCTGCTATAACACCAGCTACAGTATCACCAGCACCAGTTACATCAAAAACTTCACTTACATTAAACGCTGGCAAGATAAAAGGATTATCAGATTTTTTTGCATTAAATAAAGCCATTCCTTCTGAACCTCTTGTAATAAGCACATTTTCAGTACCTGAAATTTTTAAAAGTTTCCCCCCGGCTTTGATTAGTGAATCTTTATCTGTAATCAAAAAGCCAGCAGCAGATTCAGCATCAGGCTGATTTGGTGTAATTAAATACGAGCCGTGAAATCTTTGAAAATCAGTTCCTGCATCTACGACAACCGGCACTTTGTTTTTATTTGCAATATTAATCAAAGTCTTTATAAATCTCTTAGAGCAAATACCTAAATTATAATCTGAGATTAAAACTGATTTTACTTTTTTAACATATAGCTCAAAAGAGCTTAATAGTTTAGCTTCAACATTTAAGCCAATACTTTTCTTGCTTAAGCGATCCAGTCTTAGAAGCTGTTGCTTAAAAATGACAGAGCTTGTAGGATGCTTGTGTGCAGTAGATAAAAGTCTGGTTTTAACAGTAGTTGGTCTGGTCTTGTCAAAAGAAAGAACCGGATTAATATTATTTTTTAAACATTCATTTTCAAGTGCTTTTGCATAAAGATCTTCTCCTACAATTCCTATTAAATAACATTTTGTACCCATAGAGCTTATATTATGAGCTGCATTTGAAGCACCACCGAGTGCATAATTACTGGAAACGTGTTCAAGAATAATTACCGGCGCTTCACGGGAGATCCTCTCTGGTGATCCGACAATGAACTCATCCAGGATAATATCTCCTATTACCAGCACAGAACCACTGGAAAGTTTATCCATTAAATTAGTTAATTTATTTTTTTGTAGCATATTGTTGCTCGTTCTCTAACAGTTGTTTTTTTAATTTCTTGGTTATTAATTCTGGATTATACGAGTTCATTATCGCTCTTACAACTGCAACTCTTTTTGCTCCTGCATCAGTAACTTTATTAATATTACTCTCATCAATACCGCCGATTGCAAAGTAGGGAATATTTTTTAAATTATCTTTAGCCCATGATACATATTCCAGCCCTGCTGGTTTGTAATCAGGTTTTGTAGGAGTGGGAAATACTGGCCCAATACCCAGATAATCTGTTCCTGTAGCAATGCCAGCTTTCCCCTGATCAGGTGAGTGTGTGGACAATCCAATGATAAAGCCTTCCGGAGTGATTTTTCTGGCTTCACTAACAGGCAAATCATCCTGTCCTAAATGTACACCATCTGCATCAGCAGCTAATGCTAAATCCACACGATCATTAATTAAAAATAAAACATCTGTATCTGAAATAATTTTTTTAATTTCTTTTGCCAGACTTAAAATTTTTCTTTCATTGTTACTTTTTTCACGAAGCTGGATAATGTCAACACCGCCAGAAACTGCATATTCAATCACATTAAAGAAATCCCTGTCACATTTAAGACCATCTCTGTTTGTAATCAAATACAGCTTGGCATTATGAAGTCGCAGTAATTTTTCATTTTTTAAAAGCTCTTTTTCAATCGTATAAATTTCATAACGATTTTCTTCAAGAAATTTTGTATCCAAATTCAAAATCTGCCCATATTCTGATAAAACCCTTACAGATTCTTCAAATCTTTTACAGTTTGCACAAATTACATCTCTTATGGATTTTCTTCCTGAATTGTTTTCAATATTTCTTCCTACATCAAAATCAGACTCTCGGCTCATTACAAAATTCGGATTAGATAAAAGAATATTATTTATAGAGTGTCGTATTTTTTTTAACTTTTCAGAGATTTGTTTGTCATCTTTGGAATACCTGATCCAGTCTTCAAGCACCCTTAAAGCTTCAGAAGCCCGGTTAATATTTGCATCGATTATTCTGTGGATATCGTTTCGGAGCATGATTATATTTTAACCGGCATAATATATCCTAATGCACAAAGAAATCCACATATCCCAGTAAATCCAGTTTAGCCAGGACAGGTAAAAATTTGTTTACCTCTTCTGTAAGTCCCATGCGGTTTTCTCTTTTTAAAATCCCAAGCAATTTATGATATGCAGGAATTAAATATAAAACATCACTGGCTGCATATTTAATTTGATCTTTGGTCAGCTCAGAATGTCCCCAGTCTGTCTGCTGGGTATTTTTATCAATATCAATATTTAAAATTTCTTTTAACAGATCTTTTAAACCATGTTTATCAGTGTAGGTTCTTGCCAGTTTGCTTGCAGATTTTGTACAGAAAACATTTTTCATTTCAATCTGCAAATGATAATAAAGAAAGCTCAGATCGGTTCTGGCAAAATGAAATATTTTTCTTATTTCCGGATTTTCAAAAAGTTTTTTTAAATTCGGAGGCTTAGTGTCCGGTTCGATTTTTACCAGTGTTATTTTTTCATTTTTATCACACATTTGAACCAAGCAAAGCCTGTCTCTGATAGGATTTAAACCCATCATTTCACAATCTACTGCCAAAAGATCACATGAAGAATAATAATTTAAGAGTTCATCAGAAAGATCGTTTTTTAAAACTTGTATAGTTTCAAGATTAATTTTCATTATCTCTTTGAGTATTGGAATCGCTTTCTTGCTTTTTTACGTCCATATTTCTTACGTTCTTTACTTCGCGGATCTCTTGTAAGTAACCCTTCTACTTTAAGTAGAGCTTTGTTTGAAGCACTAAGTGCTACTAATGCACGAGCTACACCAAGCCTTATAGCATCTGCCTGTCCTGAAAGGCCGCCGCCATGTACTTGTGCAATGACATCATATTTTTCTCCCACCTTGGCTGTTTCAAGTGGTTTTTTAATCAAATTTAAATAGTTTATAACATTGCCTAAATGAAGAGATGGCTCTTTGCCGTTTATTGAAAATTTTCCCGTTCCTGATCTTAAGAATACTCTGGCAATAGCTGTTTTTCTTCTGCCTGTTCCGATGAACTGAGTCTTTTTATCATGTTTTGTAACTGTTCTTACCAAAGTTTTCTACCTTTCTATACGCATCATTTTTTAAATTCCCACTTTACCGGTTTTTGTGTAACATGAGGATGATTTTCACCCTGATATACCTTTAATTTTGTAAACTGTTTTTCTCCAAGAGTATTATGAGGGAGCATTCCTCTTACAGCATTTTCAATAATTTTTACAGGTCTTCTTTTTCTTAGCTGTCCAACTGTTTCAGTTCTAAAACCACCAGGTACTCCGCTGTGTCTTGAGTAAACTTTCTGAAGCTCTTTTTTACCAGTTAGCCTGATTTTTTCTGCATTTATAACAATTACGAAATCTCCAGTGTCAACATTTGGGGTAAACTCAGGCTTTGTTTTTCCTCTCAATAAAGCAGCTATCTGTGTAGATAGTCTTCCAAGCGTCTGGCTTTCAGCATTAATGAGCCACCACTTTCTTTCTATTTCACCTTTTTTTGCAAGAAATGTTTTCATGGTTTTACCTCAACAGGTTTTTAATTATAGCTTATTTACTACGTCATTACAATTATTTTGCTCTTTTTCTTGTATATGAGAAAGCTGTATTTCTGGTATTTTTTTGCAGCTGATTAAGAGAAATATTTTCTTCTCTTAGAGGTAAAGTGTATGCTGCCAGATCAAAAGCACCAATTAACTCTCCTTCGTTGCCTTGTTTTTTTGATTTTGCCTTGGAAATCCTGCTGTCAAATCCCTGCTTTGTCCCGGTTTTTCCAATTGAAATATTATCTATTGAGATTACTCTTCCATATTTTTCTAATTTTTTAAACAGCTCAAGTATATCTGTAAAATTACCGGTTACTCTTACTTCGATCGGATAGCGATACAAATCTACCGGCAAATCCTGTCCTTTTAATTTATCTAAAACCTGTTTTAGTTTTATAGTTTTACTCCCCCCTGAAACATCACTTTGTAACTGCTTTTCAAGAATTATATTCATCGGCTCAGGATCAGAAGGAGTAAAGCTGTCTAAACTAATAGAGCTTTCATCACATATCTTTTTTAAGTCCTGAACCAGAAAATCAATTTCATAAGTTTTAGCCAGATATAATTTTTGATCATCAATTTTTTGTGACAATTTCTGGTTTTCACCTTTTATTTTTTCCAGTTTTCTTGTCTGATTTTCAATTTCAAATAATTTGTTTTTACTCTGGGATATTTTGCTGGTAGAATCCATATACTGATTCCAGGAAGGAACTGTCATGTAAAAAAAAGGCATTGACGCAATTATAAGAAGAAGCATTCCTACAATATTTTTTTCTCTTTTTGAAAGCTGGTTAATTTTAGTTAACAGGTTAAAAGCCATATGGAAATAATAGACGATATGTATGAGATTTTGTGCAAAATACGTTAATCTTTAATTGACCTAATAACCCAGTGTAGGCTTATGGCAGGTACAAGCAGTATAAAGATCAGGAAAAACCTTAAATTTATAAATGATGTAACAACTATTCCACCAAGCTCTTTTTCATTGACCTGAAATATTGAGAAAACCAAAGGAGCCCAGTGGCTCCATAATGTTGCTGTCATAACAAAAAGGAGCAATGCAAATAATAATCCTACAATAAAAGTTTTAAAAAAAATGTTTCTTACAAGAACCAGATTCTGTTTTTTCATGTATTCAATGTTAGCATAGTTTTTATGAGTTTAGATTTTTACTTTTCATCAGCAACCTGTGGTTTTAAGAAATCAAAGAAACCAGATCTTGCTGTTATTTATTCAGATATTCCATGTACTTATAGCGGGGTTTTTACTACAAATCAAATTCATGCAGCGTGTGTAGATGAAAACAAAAGACTTTTAAAGAAAAGAAAAAAAATCAGAGCAATTATAGTCAACTCAGGCAATGCAAATGCATGTACAGGAAAAAAAGGAGTTTATGCAGTAAAGAAAACACAAGAAATTGCTGCAAACCTTTTAAGAACCAAACCTGATGAAGTTTTAGTAGCCAGTACAGGTGTTATTGGAGTACATCTGGATATGGAAAAGATGGAGAACGGGCTTAAAAAAGCTACATCAGGTTTAAGCGTTAAAAACTTAAAATCTGCCGCAAAAGCAATTTTAACCACTGACAGATTTCTAAAGATTGTAACAAAGAAAACAAAAGATTTCAGTTTAACCGGTTTCACAAAAGGTGCAGGTATGATTCATCCAAATATGGCAACTATGCTTTGTTTTTTAATGACTGACTTAAATACCTCACAAAAACTTTTACAGAATGCTCTGAAGACTGCCATTAACAATAGTTTTAATAATATTTCTGTAGATGGCGATATGAGTACAAATGATATGGTAATTTTAATTTCAAACAGACAAAGTAAACAAGAAATAAAAAGTCAAACTGATCCTGTTTTTACAAACTTTCAAAAAGTATTAAACGAATCCTGTATAAAACTAGCAGAAGAAATAGTAATTGACGGTGAAGGCGCAAACAAATTAATAACCGTTTCAGTTCTTGGCGCAAAGACTACTAATGACGCAAAAGAAATTGCCAGATCAATTTCAAGTTCTACTCTTTTTAAATGTGCGATTTTCGGATCAGATCCAAACTGGGGCAGGGCCGCCAGCAGAATTGGCTGTACAAGTGTAAAAATTGATCCTAAAAAAATTGATGTATTTTTAAATAGTACTCAGGTTTATAAAAAGGGTTCACCTCTTGAGTTTAATAAAGCAAAACTAAAAAAACAAATTAAAAAAAGTAAAGGAGTAACAGTAACAGTTAATTTAAATCTTGGAAATAAATCAGCTTCTGCCTTTGGATGTGATTTGAGTTTTGATTATGTTAAACTTAATTCCATGTATTTTTCTTAAAAATTAAAGGATTACCCATGGAAAATCAATTAAACTTATTTAGCATTCAAGAATCAAATAATGATAGTGTCATTGCGAGGAGTGAAACGACGAAGCAATCTCATGAACGTGATAAAAATAATGAGATTGCTTCGCCTTCGGCTCGCAATGACAATAAAGTAGAAATAAAATACAGCTCCCTTTTAGAAGCAAAATCAGAAGCCATGAAGTGTACAAAGTGTGCACTGTGCAAAGGCAGAACAAATGTAGTTTTCAGTGATGGTCCTGAAAATTCAAAAATTATGATTATTGGTGAAGGTCCGGGTGAAAATGAAGATTTACAAGGATTACCTTTTGTAGGCCGGGCAGGACAACTTCTGGACAAAATCTTTGAAAGTGTAAATTTAAACAGAAGGGAACATTTATATATTTGTAACATTGTAAAATGCCGCCCGCCAAATAACCGTGCACCGCTGGAAGAAGAAGCCAAAGCATGCTGGGAATATTTACAAGCACAAATAAAATATATTGATCCGAAAATTATAATTCTTGCCGGAGCAGTAGCAGTACAAGGAGTATTAAAAACAAAGGATGCAAAAATTACAAAAATACGAGGTCAGTGGATTAATGTAGAGGCGTATTGCAATATGCCTCTATTAGCAGGCAGAAAAATCATGCCAGTCTTTCACCCGTCATATCTCTTACGTCACGAATGGAATAAAAATCCTGATTCCCCTAAAGCAATGATGTGGAAAGATGTGCAAGAAATTAAAAGAGTCTATGATTCAATTTAACCTAGCAGTTATTATTTGGTTTGGATTAACATAATTTTCGCTGATTAGTTCTATTAAAGGGCTGTTATTTCAGTACAAAAACCTTATATTCCGGAATTAATTCTCTTATCTTCAAAGCTGCTTCCCTGCTGGCATTCTTATCGGTAATTTTTTCTTTTACAGTCTTAAGTAATTTTTTTATTTTTTCCAGCTCTTCAGGTTTTTTGAGCCAGTTTTTTGTAATTTCATAATAATTTTCCGGAGTAGCCTGATTTTGAAGCAACTCCGGGACTATTTTTTCTCCATAAATAATGTTCGGCAAACCAACCATATTTATTCTTTTTAGAAGCAGATATAAAAAATAATTAATCATATTTCCTCTGTATCCCAGAATCATCGGTGTTTCATAAAGCGCAGCTTCAAGAGTTACTGTACCGGATGTAAGCCATAGAATATCACTGGCACAAAGTAATTTATAGTTATTCCCCGGTAGAAGTACCTGTACTTTTCCTGCTTCCTTCAGATTTATCGCAGGCGCCTGAGCAATTAAAAACTTTATTTGTGGAAAAATATTGTGAAGTAATTCAGATGCTTTTAATAAAACAGGAAGCATGAAATAAATTTCAGATTTTCTGCTGCCAGGAAATAATCCAATCAATAAATCTTCTTTTTTAATTCCAAATTCACTTCTAATTTTTTCTCTGTCAAATTTTTCCAGTTCATGCAATATCGGACTCCCTACATAGCAAGCATTTACTCCTCTTCCCTTATGAAACTTTTCTTCAAAAGGCAGCCCGCATAAAACAAGATCACAATATTTTGCAAGTATTTTTGTACGCCTCTGATTCCAAGCCCATACCTGAGGCGGTAAATAATAAACAATTTTTGTATCTGGTAAAAGGGTTTTTACTTTTTTTGCAATTCTCAGATTAAATCCGGGGAAATCTATAAGTACTAAAACATCCGGTCTAAAAATAAAAAGCTGAAATAAAAGCTCTCTTTCAAGGTTTAAATACATAAAAAGTCTACTAATAACTTCAGTTATTCCTATTGATGCTAAATGTTTTGAGTTAAAAAATATGTCTGCACCTGCATCTTTAAGATGACTTCCCCCAATTGCTTTAGCTATCATTTGTTCTTTTGGTATTATTTTATAAAGCTCATTTAAGAGGCTTGCTGCATGCATATCCCCAGAAGTTTCACCTGTAACAAAAAATATTTTTTTCATTCATCCTAATTCTATGATAAAAAACACAAAAAATGCAAAGGAATAACATAACACAATGACATAAAAACGCTAAAATGATCAAATGCTTACAAAAAACTTTTTATTAAACCTGGAAGAAAATATTAACAGAACTTTTTGTGTAACAGATATAGAAACTACAGGCCAAAAACCAGAAGAAGCTGAAATTATTGAAATTGCTACTGTTAAAGTTCAAAACGGTCAGCTTAAAGAAGAGTTTTGTTCTTATATAAAACCTCTAATTCCTATCCCTGATTTTATTACCCAGATAACAGGAATTAAAAATGAAGATATTAAAGATGCCCAGCGCGTTGAATCAGTATTAAAAGACTGGCTTAAGTTTGTAGAGGGGGGGTATTATTTTTGTGCACATAATGTAATGTTCGACTATGATTTTATTTATAAATATCTCCAGACTTGCAATCTGTCTCTTAACAACCTTAACAGGCTAAAATTTTTTTGCACTGTTAAAACTGCACGGATACTGTATCCTGATCTCCCAAGCAGAAAATTAAATGATCTTATTAAGCACTTTAATATTCCTGTAGAAAAAAGACACAGAGCACTAGATGATGCTATGGCTACAGCAAAGATTTTACTTATCTTTTTTGAACAAATAAAACAAAAGAAAAGTCAGCTTCTTAGACTCATAGAAAGCACCCAGCAGGATAAGTTAAAATCTTTTGAAGCTGCAGAATATTTAAGCGTAACAAAAGAAAAAATATATGAAATGGTCAGGAGCGGCACATTAAAAGTAAATGAGACTTATAAAACAAAAAATGGATATGAAGGGTATTTATTTCTGAGGAGAGATGTGGAAGAACTGGTTTCTAAAATTTAGGAGACTGCTCCCATTATCTCAGCCCCTTTACCAACTCCTAAAATATGTGCGCCAGCCTGAAGTAACTGAAGAGCTTCTTCTTTGGTTCTTATTCCGCCTGAGGCTTTAATTCTGATTTTATCTTCGCCATATTGATTTAATTCTTCCAGTGTTCTTCTGATTATTTGGATGGCACTTAAGTTTGAAGTTTTATTTTCCGTAAAACCTGTTTTTGTTTTTATAACCAGCTTTGCATTTTCTTCATTTGCAACTTTACAGATAGTTTGTGTTGCCGTTTTTATCTGCCTTTCATTAAGTAAATCAACTTCTAAAATAATTTTTAAAACCTTTCCTTCCATTGATTTTGTAATTGCTTTTAAATCTTTTTTGAAGTTTCTGATGTCTCCCTCTTGCAGATACTGGTAGTTTGCCACGACATCTATTTCATCTGCCCCAAGTTTTAAAATTTCCTTTACATCTTTTGCACGGCTTTTTGTAAGCCCCTTGCCATGAGGAAAGTCACAGACAGAAACAGTTAAAACCTGACTGTTAGTTAATATGCCCTTTACCAGTTCTACATTACACGGATGAACTACTACAGCCCTGAAACCTAGTTTTAATGCTTCCTGCGTAATATTTTTTATATTCTCAGCTGATAACAGCTCCGGACGTAAAATGCTTTGATCAAAAGTTTTTTGTAAATTTTGCATTATTTTAACTCTGACTCTGATGCTGAAGCTTCTACCTGGCTTTGTTCTTCTGTATGTTTTGTAACTGATGCTACATAGTCATCTTCATCTAACCTTTGTAATCTGACCCCGGTAGCCATTCTGCCCTGACAGCTTATCTCACCGACTTTTGATCTTAACACTACTCCATGAGCTGATGCAATAATTACTTCATCTGTTTCTTTTACCACATCCAGTGAAGCAAGGTGACTTTTTTCTGATTTAAATTTAGTGCCGATTAACCCGACACCTGATCTGTTTTGTACTCTGAATTCTTCTAATTCAACCCTTTTACCAAAGCCATCAGTAGTAACCAGCAAAATTTGATCTTTTGAATCTGCACTAAATGTATCAAAACCTACTACATAATCACCTTCACGAAGGTTTACTGCTCTTACACCCCGGGCTGTTCTTCCAAGCGGTCTTAAATCTTCTTCATTAAATCTTAAAACCATGCCATCATAAGTACCTATAATAATGTGATCTTTACCATAACTTCTTCTGACCCAGCCTAATTGATCTCCTTCGTCCAGGTTCATAGCTACGATACCAGATCTTCTTACACTTTCAAAATTATCCATTGAAATCTTTTTAACAATGCCCTGTTTAGTAAGCATTACAAAGTAATTATCTTCTTTAAATTCACTGGTAGCATAAATAGCAGTGATTTTATCTTCCTGACTTACTGAAACCAGATTAAATATTGCCTGTCCCTTATGCTGAGTACTTCCTTCCACTACATCGTAAACTTTTGAACTAAAGACCGATCCCCCCTGTGTAAAGAAAAGAAGAGTATAATGCATATTGGCAATAATGAAATGCTCTACTGCATCTTCTTCTCTTGTTTTTATGCCACCTTTTCCACGCGTTGCTCTGTTTTGTCTTTCAAATTTTGTAAGAGGAATTCTTTTTATATAGCCTTTTTCAGTAAGAAAAACTACCACTCTTTCATTTGGGATTAAATCCTCTTCACGAAATTCTTCTGCTGCTGCTACTATTCTGGTGCGTCTCGGGTCATTATATCTCTTTTTAATTTCAGCTAATTCTTCTTTTATGATGTCCAGAATTAATTGTCTCTGAGAAAGTATTTTCTTTAGCTCCTTAATTCTCTTATTTAACTCTTTATTTTCTTTTTCAATTTTTTCTCTCTCAAGTCCGGTTAATCTGCGGAGCTGCATTTCCAGTATGGCGCTTGCCTGAGGATCACTTAAGTTAAATTTTTTCATTAAAGCTTGTTTTGCAGTATCAGTATCTTCAGCTGCTCTGATTAGTTTAATAATGGCATCAATACTTTCCAGCGCTATTAACAATCCTTCTAAAATATGGACCCTTGCTTCTGCTTTTCCAAGCTCAAACTTACAGCGCCTGGTAATAATTTCTACACGGTGCTCTACAAACTCCTGAAGCAAATTCTTTAAGCTAAGTGTCTTTGGAGTTTTACCAATAAGAGCAAGAGTATTAATGGAAAATGTTTCCTGAATCTGAGTATGTTTGTATAAGTTATTTAAAACTACATCCGGTTTTGCATCCCTTTTTAGCTTTACTACTACACGTAAACCATCTCTGCCAGACTCATCATTTAAATCTGCAATGCCGGTAATTTTGTCATTTTTTACAAGATCCGCGATTTTATTAATTACCATTTCAGGCCCGACAAGATATGGCAGCTCAGTAATTACAATGCCAGTTGCCATGCCACGTCCCGAGCTGCTGGGCACTTCTTCTATAGAAACCTGACCTCTTACGATGACCGATCCACGTCCTGTTTCAAAAGCCTCTTTAATTCCACTAATTCCCATTATCTGTCCGCCTGAAGGAAAGTCAGGCCCTTTAATGTGCTGCATTAAGCCTTCAGTACCGATTTCAGGATTATCTACAAGTGCGATGGTTCCGTCTATAACTTCTCCCAGATTATGCGGGGGAATATTTGTAGCCATTCCTACTGCAATACCACTGGAACCATTTAATAAAAGTGTCGGAACTCTGGATGGAAGAATAACAGGTTCTTTTAATGTGCCGTCAAAATTATCTACAAAATCAACTGTCTCAGAATCAATGTCTGCCAGTATTTCCATAGACACACCGGTAAGCTTAGCTTCCGTATAACGCATGGCTGCCGGTCCATCATCAAGAGAACCAAAATTTCCATGTCCGTCAATTAATTTATAGCGGGAGCTAAAAGGCTGTGCCAGCCTGACTAATGCTTCATAAACCGCTGTATCACCATGGGGATGATATTTACCTAACACTTCCCCGACAATACGTGCACATTTTTTAAATGGCTTATCCGGAGTAAGACCCAGCTCACTCATAGCAAATAAAATACGTCTGTGAACAGGCTTCAAGCCGTCACGAACATCCGGCAAAGCACGGCTGACAATGACACTCATAGCGTAGTCTATAAAACTACGTCTCATCTCATCTTTAATATCTACTTCAATTAGCTTTCCCGGGTTTGGTGGCTGATCTTTTGGTTTAGCCATAGAGGACTATTTTAGCGTATTTTAGAGTGTATTTCAGTAAGAGTTATATGATATACCGTAATTACTGTTATTACAAATAGATATAATTTACTTATATGGACTTACCAAAATATATACATGGACCGCAAGACAGCCTGCCAAAGACTCTGGCTTCACGAGTTTCATTCTTAAGAAATGAAAGAAGAATTCACATGACAGAATTATCTGTTCAAGCAAAAGTTTCAATTAACCTCCTCGAAGACATAGAGGCAGGGATTGAAACATGGTTACCTACTTCTGTCAGGCAGAGAATTTCCAGAGTATTAAAAGTAGATCCAAAAATTCTGGAAGAAGTTGAAGTTAAAAACCCAGGTACTGATGAAGCCTATCGAAATCCACCGGGTGAATTAATAGAAAGAATATGTGAAGAAATTTTGGAAGGTGCTAATGACATCAGGTGCCCGCTTTGTGCTAATGAAATGAAAGTCTGGATTCAGGATGGTTTTGATTTAAATGGCAAATCAATTAAAACTCCTAAAGGTTATTGTAAAAATTGTATTTTTCAGATACGGTAATTGATAATCGTTTCAATTATCACCTTAATTTCAATAACCAGCTACATCCTGGTAATTAATTATTTAATTCCCAATGGTGGATCATTTGTGAAGTAAAAATTACAATAACTTTATCTGCCTCACCCATTCTTTAAGTTCAGGCAACATGTTTTCATTTGTCATATGAATGGTTACAGGTGTAATGGAGATTTGATTATTTCGTACCGCATAGACATCCGTCCCTGGTAATTCATGTTCTTCCATAGCTTCCCCTGCAAGCCAGTAGTAAGTTCTTCCCCGTGGATCAACTCTTTTAATAAAATAGTCATTATACGGTCTTACACCAAGCTCTGTAATTTCAATTCCTGCTATTTCTGAAAGTGGCAGGGCAGGAATATTTATATTTAACAAAGTTTTGTCAGGGAATTTTATCTGACCAATTATTTTTATGAGCTTATTTATAAAAGTTACAGCAGAAGTAAAATCCTGTGGTTTGTGATCAACTAAACTTATAGCAATACTTGGAATATTATAAATAGCACCTTCCATTGCAGCACTTACTGTCCCGGAATACAAAACATCTGAACCCATATTTGGTCCATGATTAATTCCAGACAAAACAATTTCCGGTTGTTCTTTTAAAATAGCTCCAATTGCAATTTTTACACAGTCACTGGGTGTGCCATCTGTAGAATAAGCAGCTTTTACACCGCTCAGATGGTCTGCTTCTTCAATCCTGAGCGGTCTGTGCAAAGTAAGTGAGTGTCCTGTAGCACTTCTTTCCCGATCTGGTGCTACTACATAAACTTCATTATTCTGAACAATGCCTTCAGCCAGTGCTCTTATTCCACCGGAGTATATTCCGTCATCATTTGAAATTAATATGCGCATCTGTTAGATTATACCGTTTTTTCACTGGAGTGGGTGTATAAATCTTTTACGGGTGATGCTGTTTTTATAGCTCTTGCCGCTTCCATCATATATCCCCGCGTTTAGTTTACACACCCCAAAACATTAAGTAAAATTATTATATGACAAAAACAAAAGAGACACTTTATTCTCACGAAACTAAAAAAGTCCTCTGGTTAATTTTGTTTTTAAATGCAATAGTTTTATTTATAAAAATTTTTGCTGGTATAGCGACTTCATCTCTAAGTATTTTAGGCGATGCTGCACATTCTGCTGCCGATACTCTGAATAATTTTGTAGGATTAATTGTCATGAGATATGCTACGGAACCACCTGACAGGCAGCACCCATACGGACATGGAAAATTTGAAACACTTGCAGCATTCGGAATTGTAATATTTTTAGCAGTTGCCTGTGTAGAAATAGTTCAGGGAGCTATAGGTAGAATTATCCACCCGGTAGAACTCCCTTTGTTTAAAAAAGAAATTGTCTGGCTTTTAATATTTACTTTGCTAATAAATATAATTGTCTGGATCTATGAAAGAAATAAAGGAAAGATTTTAAAAAGTGATCTTTTAATAGCTGATTCTTCCCATACAGCGTCTGATATTTTAATTACACTTTCAGTTCTGGGTTCACAGATTTTTATCGCACAGAAAATGTACTTAGTAGATCCAATAGTTGCTATCACAATAAGCATATTCATTGCAAAGGCAGGTTATGAAATACTTTCAAGAACCGTGCCAATTTTAGTCGATGCTGTATGGCTTGATCCAAAAAATATAAAAAAATCTGTTTTATCAGTAGAGGATGTAACAGATTGCTATGATATTTATTCACGCAGAGGGCCGAACCTGGCATTTATAGAATGTAAGATCAAAGTCAAGCCAAAAGATCTGTATACTGCCCATCAAGTTGCTGATAAAGTAGAAACAAAATTAAAAGAAGATTTTGGAAGATGTAAGATAACAGTACACGTAGAACCATGATAATTAAAGATCTAAAAAAGGCAAAAAAGAAAATTAAAGATATTTTATCCAGATTTGATCCGTCTGAGATGAATAAAGAATATAAATCTGTCCAAGTTATAGTAAATAATGTTAAAAAAAATGGCGATAAAGCTTTAATTTACTACACTAAAAAATTTGACGAAATTAATTTAAAATCTATCAAAGTCTCACCCGTTGAAATTAAAAACTCTACAAACCATATTTCAAAATTGCTTTTGTTGTCAATTAAAAAAGCCATAAAAAGAATAATAATATTTCAAAAAACAAATGTTCCCAAAACCTGGATTAAAACCTTCAATTCTACTGAAAAACTTGGATATAAATATATACCTCTGGATTCAGCAGGGATCTATATTCCAGGCGGACAAGCTCCTCTAATTTCAACTGTTTATATGACAGCTACACTGGCAAAAGCAGCAGGTGTAAAAAGAATAGTGATTTTTACACCCCCGCCTGCAAATAAAGGCATCTTAGCCGTCTGTAAACTTTTAAGAATTAATGAGGTTTATCAAATCGGCGGTGCACAGGCTATTAGTGCAGCTGCTTTTGGAACAGAAAGCATACAGCCAGTAAATAAAATAGTAGGGCCAGGGAATATTTATGTAACACTGGCTAAAAAAATTGTATTTGGAAAAATCGGAATAGACGGTTTATACGGACCAAGTGAAATCGCAATTATTGCAGATAAAAGTGCAAATCCAAAATTGTTAGCAGTGGATCTTTTAAGTCAGCTCGAACATGGTTCAGGACTGGAAAGTGCATTTATGGCAACCAATAGTGAACAAGTTGCAAAAGCCACAGAGAAAGAACTTTTCAGACTTGCACAACATTTGCCAAATAAAAAAACAGTTTTAAAGTCCTGGAAAAATAACAGTGCCATAGTTATAGTCAGGGATTTAAACAGAGCCTGTAAACTGATTAATCTTTTAGCTCCCGAGCATCTGGAAATTATGACAAAAAATGCCCTTTCTCTTTCAAAAAAAATAAAAAATGCCGGTGCCGTCTTTTTAGGAGAATATTCCTGTGAATCAATCGGAGACTACATTGCAGGGCCAAGTCATTGCTTACCTACAGGCGGCAGTGCAAAGTTTTCAAGCGGCTTAACCGTAATGGACTTTATGAAAAAAATAAGTGTGATCTCATTTAATAAAAAAGATTTCAGAAGAATAGCTAAAGATGTAATTAACCTTGCTGATGCTGAAGGATTAAAAGCACATGAAAATGCAGTAAGGATGAGATTAGAATGATTAAAATCCTCCATCGCTTTTTTTATGCCTGGTTATTTCTAACCAGACTTCCTGCACCTCCATTACCTAAAGCTACAAAAGAAGACTGGGGAAGGATAGCGCCATATTTTACTTTAATTGGTTTTATTTTAGGTTTTATTCTCTATTTTTTTGGAAAAGTTTTAATTCCATATAAAATTCCTTTTATGTTTTCTGCTCTTTTAGTCTTGCTTGTATGGGTTTTACTTACAGGTGGTTTGCATATGGACGGCTTAATGGATACATTTGACGGAATAGGATGTCAGGATAAAAACAGAAAACTAGAAGCCATGAAAGACAGTAGAGTGGGGGCTTTTGGAGCCATGGGTGGAATATTTGTAATCTTATTTAAGCTTATTGCTCTTTGTACTATTTTACTAAACAAACTTTTTTTTATTATTGTAATCTCACTTGCATTGTCCAGATTAATTGCAGTTTATTCATTTACATTTCTAAGTAAAAATAAAGACTCAGGAGTTAGCTCATCACTTCTTTTATCGGGGATAAAAAAGCCAGAAGATTTATTAGTAAATCTTGTTTTCTTGATCGTTATCTCTTTCTTATTTATTTCTTTTGGTCACTTAAAGTTTTTTTATTTTTTCTTTATATTAATCTGTTTCTTTCTCTGCCTTATTTGGACTTATTGGTTAAACAACCATTTCAAAGGTCATACAGGAGATACGTTTGGGGCATTGATAGAACTTAGTGAGGTAACGGTGTTGTCGCTGGGGGTGATTCTAAAAAATTATTTGTGAATTTGAGCATATAACTTCTCTATTTCAAGAACAATTTCCTCCTGAGTTATCTCTTTATACAAATCAGCTGCCACCATTAATCCGCCTGCTCCAACTCCTTCTTTAATGTGCCCTTCTTCATAAGCATAAAGTTCTTTATATTTTGACTCTTTAAAGTTTATATTTGAAGAAATTAACGGAGCACTTACAAGCTCTGCAAGCCTTTTTGTCTTTGCATTTTTATCATTTGTAATCCATGAAGTAGTAGCTACAACGGTATCGTAAGGATTAAATCCGGTAAGCAGTTTTGAAACATAATAAACTGCAAGCATCTGTGAACCGCCAGCCAGCATAACCGGCAGATTAGCTTTTTGCGCACCTTTTATAAAGCCGCATAAAAAAACCTGCATCGGATCTCCAAAATGTTCAATAGCTTTTAGCGGGTTTTTCTTTATGCCTGAAAACTTATCAGCATTGTTCAGGAGAGCATCTCTTACAGTCTGATTTTTCCACAGATGATTCCCTTCCGGAAAGCTGCTGCTGACCAGATCAAAAGCATTAATCTCCAGTGAGCATAAAACACTTAGTGCTGTAGCAGTACCACCAGGGACACATTCCCCGATAACTACATAAGGGTAATTTGAAAGATTTAATCCCAGCTTTTCTCCTTTCTGGAAAAGAAAACTTGTTTTAACCGGACCCAGAGCTAAGCCAGTCGTTAAGCACTTTCCAGGACCCATGTTTAAGTCTATGTGAACTTTTTCAGGTTTTATAAAAGCTCCTACATCTATAATATTTATGTCCAAATCCAAAAGCTCAATCATGGCTTTTGATAAAATGGCAGGAGATGGAATACCACTTGGTGAGATGGGAAGATTCTTATTAAACTCACTGAGTCTGGAAACCAGAAAATCAGCATCAAGAGCTGGTGTATGTTTTAACTGTTCTATATTTTGTCCGGCAGCAGATATTCCGGGAATTAAAGCAGTTTCAGTACTCCCTATTACAAGGATAAAAAGTGGTTTTTTGCCGTTTACTTTATTTATAAAATTCTGACACTCTTTTGATTTTGAAATAAATGAATAAGATTTAATTTTTTTGTGACTAATTTGTTCAGTGGTTGTATTTAGCATATTCCCTGTTTGTCATTGCGAGGAGCGTTAGCGACGAAGCAATCTCACTTTGCATATTTTGATTATGAGATTGCTTCGCTTTGCTCGCAATGACAAATAATCTGTTATCATTTTATACCATGAATGGGAAGATCTTAAAAAAATTTAAGGATAAAGGAATTACCATCTTAGATCCAAGAAACACTTATATAGGAACAGAAGTTAAGATTGGAAAAGGTAATGTTATTTACCCAAATACCTTTTTAAAAGGAAAAATTAAAATTGGTCCTAAAAATGTTCTTGGACCCAATCTGTATTTAGAGGGAGCTGTTACCATCGGCAGTGGAAACAATATAACTTTTTCTCATATTACAAATTCAAAAATCGGAAATCAGAATCAAATCGGTCCTTATGCCAGATTGCGGAATAATGTAAAAATTAAAAACAATATTAAAATCGGGAACTTCGTAGAGATAAAAAATTCACAAATTGATGATGATACTCAAATAGCTCATTTAAGTTATATCGGAGATGCAAAAATCGGAAAAGGTGTAAATATTGGCGCAGGAACAATTACAGCAAACTATAATTCAGTTACAGAAAAAAAGAGTACAACCATTATTAAAGATGGTGCTTCTACAGGTTCAAATTCTGTTCTTGTAGCTCCGGTTACTATTGGTGAAGATGCTCTGATTGCAGCAGGCTCAGTAGTTACAAAAAATGTTCCAAATAAAGCTTTAGCTATTACACGACCTAAACAGGAAATTAAATTTGGGTGGGTAAAGAAAAGAAATTAACCCATACACAACTGCTTGCCGGCTTTAATGCTTAACTTATCTACTTTAATGCCGTCAGCACCTGGTCTAAAAATAAATGAATCAGGAAGTGATTTTGTAGTTATGTCCACAGACCTGGTAGACCTGACTGGTACCTTTTCATGATTTGAAATTCTGGTAAGTATTGTATAAGCAGGATTAAAAGTTTTACTGTCTTTTGCTATGCTTCTGTCCCAGACTGTCTTTGCTTTTGGAGTCGGAGGAACTGTTTTTTGTTGTACTGAGTTATTTGAGTTTAATTTATTTTTTAAAGTTTCAATAAGTTTTTTTAAATCATCATTTGCACCAGATTCTTTCTGTGCTTCCTGCGGTGGTGCTTCTTGCTCTTCACTAGCTGTGTACAGGGCAGTTTTAGCACTTGCTGCTGCACTTTTGCTAACAGTAGGATCAGAACCGCTTGGTCTGGCTTGTCTTTGCATTTGTCTTCTAGGGGGCATGTTTTCTACCTTTTTAGCCTTTAGTCATTAGGTTAAGAATCAATTAAGGCCTCTTACTTCTGATTTTAAACATTTTACAAAGAAAGTCAACTGGCAAAACATTAAGTTTAAGCAGAAGCATACCATGGCATGCTCCTACTTAACGTTTTTCATTGTATTTTGATGAAAACTGTAAAATGTTAAGGATGCCGGTTAAGAAAGCAGTTTTAGTTTTAGAAGATGGAACTACTTTTGAAGGTAAAAATTTTGGAAGTGAAGGTACCGCTATTGGTGAAATTGTTTTTAATACAAGCATGACTGGCTATCAGGAAATCATTACTGATCCAAGTTATGCAGGGCAGATAATTACTTTTACATACCCTGAGATTGGAAATTACGGTACAAACAAAAACGATTTGGAATCTAAAAAAACTTTTGCTAAAGGAGTGATTATAAAAAACTTAAGCCCGACTGAAAGCAACTGGGAATCAGAGATCTCGTTAAATGATTTTTTAAAGACTCAAAATCTAATCGGAATAAGCAATGTAGACACAAGAGCTATTACCAGAAAAATCAGATCAAGCGGTGCAATGAAAGCCGGGATCTCTACAGAAACTCTTAACCCTGATGAATTAACAAAAAAAATCCTGGAATCTCCGTCCATGCTTGGCTCTGACTTAGCCAGAGTAGTTACTACGAAAGAAAACTACCGCGGTCCAATGCCAAAGGTTCAGCCGGCATGGCCTATTGTAGCTATGGATTTTGGGATTAAGCAAAATATTTTAAACAGGTTGAGTAATTTTGGCTGTGCTCCTTTAGTAGTCCCGGCTACAATTACATTTGACGAAATTAAATCAATTAATCCGGTCGGATTATTTTTATCAAACGGTCCCGGGGATCCGGAACCTGTTAAGTATGCAGTGGATACTATTAAGAAAGTAATTGACAAATTAAATATTCCCATTTTTGGAATATGTCTTGGGCACCAGCTTTTAGCACTGGCATTTGGTGCAAAAACTTATAAGATGAAGTTTGGACATCGTGGAGCAAACCAGCCGGTTAAAAATCTCAAAACAAAAAGAATAGAAATCACTGCACAAAATCATGGCTTTGCAGTGGAAACTGAAACGCTTCCCAAAGAATTAGAAGTAACTCATATAAATCTAAACGATAATACAAACGAAGGTTTCAGGCACAAAGAACTTTCAATTTTTTCAGTCCAGTATCACCCAGAAGCCTCTCCCGGACCACATGACAGTGATTATTTGTTTAGCCGGTTTGTAGAATTAATTAAGAAAAATAATTATAAGTTATAAAAACAAAGCCCCCCAACACTTCGGGGGGCTTTTACATGAACTCGCTGGTTGACAGGGGTAATTGGGTGGGATTAACCAACAAGTTCAATAGCTTGCTGAACCAGTCTGTCAGCAACTTTGTGTGAGTTAATTGCTGCAGCATATTGTCTTTGAGCTTCAATAACATAATCAACTTCAACCTTAGTCCAGACATTCGACTGTTCTAAAGCTTCGTTAAGCACCAGAGCATTACACGGAAGTGGCGGACCACTTTCAGAAGTTTCTTTCCAGTAAGTACTACGGAAATTTTTTAAACCGTTTAGATTTTGAAAGTTACGTGTAGCTACTTTGTACAGTGAAACTTCACTGTCCCCATATTTCCCCCAGATAATTCCGCTTTTGTCAATTCTCAGTTTTTCATACTTTCCTAAATATAAACCATTTGTCGGATCCATTCCTAAGTTAACAGGCTGTGGTTTGCCAGCTTCCTGACCGGAGCCAACATTAGGATAATTTCTCTTTGAAGGATTACTGAGTGGATCTGCAAAAATATCAAATTCAAATTTTGGTCCAAGCTTATTGTATTTGGAATTTCCAAGTGGCTGGAGGTTTGACTGAAGCGGTGTTCCTAATACAAGAAAGCCTTCTGTTGACGTAAGGTATCCGTTTTTATCAAAATGAAAATCACCAAGTCTTGTATAAACTATTTCGTTGTTTTCCGGATTTAGTACTGTAAAAAATCCTTTTCCTTTTAGCATCATTTTGGTTGGCTCACCAACTCTGACCTGTTGTTTCCCTTGTCTCCAGGAACGTCCTGCATCTTCAATAGTGCCACCATATAAGTAATCTCTAAATGTAAATCTCTTTCCGTTATAACCTGGTGTTTCAGCATTTATAATATTCTCAGTTAAAAAATTAATCATTTCCAGTGTTGACTGGGCTGAGTTTGCGGCTATTGTAGTAGCATTCATAATATTTTTTTCTCCTGTCTCAATAGGATTTGATGTGCCCTTTTTGAGGTATGGATACATTACATGATCATCGTTAAGAGAAGGTTTTGAAAAAATGAATTTTTACATTATATCTAAAACTTGTTTATTTGATTTTACTGGTTTTTTCTTGTTTTTCTTTGTACCGGATTCGCTTGTAAATTCAAGCTCTGATCTATAAGCATTAAACTCTCTTAAGGATAAATGGTGGTGCTTCAAGTTTCTATCCAGTTTATCTTTATGTTGTTTGACTAATTCTCCCATTTCATATGATCCAAGAAGAGATGCAGTTATACTTCTGTCAGAGTGCATCCTAAGAACAATAGCCTGCACGTCATTAATCAGAGGTATATCAATTCTTACTGCTTTTTTAATCAGGTCTTCTGTAACTGTCGGTGCAAATTTTTCCCAGGCAGCTAACATCTGTGACTTAGTAGCTCTTCTTTGACCCTGATCAGCTACTGGCTGGAACATTGCCTGACCAGCAAAGTTCGCATTTTCCATGAGCTGTTGTCTGGGACCTTTTGGAAGCTCTTCATCCTGAGCTTTCTTTTTATCCTTAAATTTTTCTAATAACTGATATGTGCTTCTAACTTCACCGGATGAACCTCTTCCAACATTTTTTGTAATCTGAGTAATATCAGGTAAAGTATCCGGGTTTTCTTTAATTTTCTTTTTGCTTCCATTTGCTGAATCGTCTACAATTTCATTTGCTTTATCCTTCGCTGCCTTACCTGCTTCTTTTACCTGTGCTTCCAGAGCCTGTTCAAGAGTTTCATCAAAAGAAATCTGTGAAGGATTTCTTAGCAAAGAGTTTGCCTGGCTAAAAGAATCTAGTTCGTTGAATTGTATATAACCGTTTAGCATTTATTCCTCTCTGGCCTCCAGAAGTTCCCGGGCATGTTTTATGACTCCTATTTCATCCAGCCTGATTCTTTCCAGTCTGTTCTCTTCTTCGTTATAATTTTTTTGCTTCTTTTGTTTATGTCTTTTTAATGCTTCAAGTTTCATCTTGGCTTCCTTAACTGCTTCTTTTGCTTTTATTAATTTTTCCTGGGCAGTCTGTAAATCTTTTTCCAGCTGTGCAATTCTGTCATTAAGCTGCTTTATTCTTCTTACATACAGAGTCGCACGTGATATTCCTTCCTTAATAAGCTCTGCATGCAAATCATTTCTGTTTTCAGTAGTTGCACTTAAATCATGTGAAACCTTTCTTAGATGATCCTCTGCTTTTTTCATCTCAAGAATAGCTTCATCGAGTTCTTCTTCCCGAATCTTAAGTATTTTTTCTAAACGATATTTGAATACCATAACGTTCCTTATGCGGTAGGGTTAACTTACATGATAACGGTTAAGAGAAAGTTACATCAGGGCAGTAACATTTTTTTGTTAATTATTTCTTAACAATTTTAATAGTTTCTTTTTTGTTTGTTTAACCCTTTCATATGATCTCTTAATTCTCTCTGCAAGAATCCTATCTTTAGTAGTTCTTTTCTTTATATATTTAAAAACTTTTAATGTCTTTTCTTCATTATCATTAAATAAAAGCATATCTGCATCAGCAAGAATAGCCTTATAACCTGCTTTTTCTAATTTGTAATTTTTAGTTACTCCTTTCATATTTAATTCATCAGTGATGACCAAACCTTTATAATGTAGTTCTTTTCTTAGAAGATTATAAATAACATTTTTTGATAAGCTGGCAGGTTTATTTTTATCCTTTTCAATAGCTGGTAATTGAATATGTCCGACCATAATAGCTGGAACTTTATGTTTAATTGCATATTTAAAAGGCACAAGTTCAAAATTCTTTAATTCTTTTTTTGATTTAGAAAGAACAGGCAAATCCAAATGTGAATCAATTTCCAAATCACCATGTCCGGGAAAATGCTTTGCAACAGGAATTATTTTATTTTCTATATATAACTTTATTATTTTACTTCCATAACTAGCAACAATTTTCGGATCATTACTTATAGCTCTTTTTCCAATTACTGGATTTTCAGGATTAGAGTTAATATCTAAAACTGGCGCAAGATTCATATTAAAACCAAGTTCCAGAAGCTCTTTAGCTATAATGCTTTGAGCCTGCAAAAGTTCTTTTAATCCTACTTTAGATAAGTTCCAAAGGCCCGGGACGGAAGTACAAACTTTTTTAAGCCTTTCAACACGACCGCCTTCCTGATCAACTGCAATAAAGGGTTTTATTTCAAGACAGTTATTTATGTCATTAATTATTTTTTTTATTTGTTTCTTGTTTTTTATATTACATTTAAAAAAAATTATTCCGCCTGGTTGAATAGCTCGTAAAAAATGCCTTGTTTCTTTTGTTAAGGTATAACCCTTAAATCCTACAAAGAACATTTGGCCTAGTTTTTTAGATAAATCAATAGTCACAAGGAAAATGATAGCAAATATAACCGCTATGTCATTGCGAGCCCTTCAAAGAAGGGCGTGGCAATCTTATACCAGTGATTACGTTTCATGAGGCTTTAATTATTACCGTTATTTGCATTGTGAGATTGCTTCGCTTTGCTCGCAATGACAAATCTGCAAACAAAAAAAGAACCTTATCGGTTCCTTATATATCTTCTTTAATTTAACGTACAGATATTATTCCACGGAAGGTGGCCTTTATAACGTGGGATAAACCTAGAAAAAATAATTTTCATCTCACTAACAGCTTCTTTAATACCTACCATTACTGCTCTGCTAATAATCGAATGTCCTATATGTAACTGTTCAATTCCTGATATTTCTGCAATAGCTGCTGTGTTTTGATAATTTAATCCATGTCCTGCATTTATTTTTAAGCCTAGCTCCTTAGCATATTTAACTGCTTCTTTAATAATATTTAGTTCTTTTTCATTTGGATTTTCTGCATATGGTCCTGTATGAATCTCCACAAAATCAGCTCCGATTTCTTTTGCAGTCTTTATCTGATCATTATTAGCATTTATAAAAATACTTACAGTTAGATTATTTCTATGAAGTTTTTCTAAATAATTTTTTAAATAGATTTTCTGACTAATTACATTTAATCCGCCTTCAGTAGTTAGTTCCTGTCTTTTTTCCGGCACCAGTGTAACAAGCTCAGGTTTTACCTTTGATGAGATTTCAAGCATCTCATCAGTAGCTGCCATTTCCAAAGTAAAAAGAGCATCTTTTATACTCTGACTGAGTAAAAGTACATCTCTGTCATTTATATGCCTTCTGTCTTCTCTTAAATGAACAGTAATTCCATCAGCCCCACCTTCAATAGCAAGTTTTGCACCTAAGATCGGATCAGGCTCAATGGTTTTCCTGGCTTCACGTACAGTAGCAATATGATCAATATTTACACAGAGTTTTGGCATCTCTTATATTATATAACTAAGATATGAAATTGAAAGTACAATACAAAATCAAAAACATAGCAATTATCGGTCTTGGTCTAATCGGCGGATCAATTGCAAAGGCTTTGAAAATCAAAGGCTATAAAATTATTGGAATAACAAAAAATCCAAAGACAATAAGACTAGCACTGAAAGAAAAAGCAATTAACAAAGGCTATACAAAACTAAATTCACAATCACTGGAAAATATTGATTTGATTTTTATTTGTACTCCGTTACATCTAATAACAACTTATCTGAATAAAATCTCCAAATTAAAACTAAAAAAAGGCGTCATTATTACCGACGTCGGAAGCACAAAATCCGAGATTTGCAATCATGCCAAAAAGATTTTTTCTGTTCTACATTCTACATTCCGCATTTCGCATTTTTTCATCGGTGGTCATCCTATGGCAGGTACAGAAAAATCCGGATTTTCTGCAGCACAAAAAGATTTGTTTAAAAACTGTGCATGGATTTTAACTCCTGCAAATAAAAACAACCGATTACTAACAGCTATTAAAACAGTTGTAAAAAAAACCGGTGCTAAACCAATAATCATTAATCCTGAAAAACATGATAAAGCAGTTGCACTGGTTAGTCACTTGCCTCTTCTTGCATCAATCGGGCTCTGTCAAACAGTAAAAGAATCAAACTTTAGGGAACTAGCATCAACTGTTGCTTCAGGTGGATTCCGAGACAGCACGCGAATAGCAGGAGGAAATCCCGGGATGAACTCAAACCTTTTAATCTCAAATTTACCGATACTGAAAAAGTTACTGCCTGTATATATTAAAGAATTAAATAATATTATTAGAATGGCAAATACAAAATCAAAGAATTTACATAAGAAATTAAATACTGTAAGTAGGTGGAGAAACAGCCTCTACAATCCAAAAGGTAAAAACATTTACTAAGCAAGCTGCTCATTATTTATGTTTTGAGAATATATCTGACAAAACCCTCCCTGATTGCTGTTACTAATTACTTCATTTAAACTTTCTATTGAATCAATTACTGATCTGCTCGGGATAACTGTATTTGAAGGAATAACAATATTTTTAATTAAAACATTGTTTTCAATTAAACAGCCAGAACCAATGTCCGAATTTATTATCATTGTTTTACTTCCAACAAACGTTTCATCAGAAATTATTGCCGGTCCGTAAATTTCAACACCACTTGATATAAAAACTTTACTTCCTATAAATATATTATTTAATTTTTCCGGGGTAACTCCATCAGCATAAATCAGAACATGATCCCTGACATTTGTATTTCTGCCAATTGAAATAACAGAATTATTTTTTGAAAAAATTTTACTTCTTCCAATATTTGTATTTTCTCCAATGGAAATTTCCCCGATAATCTCACTCTCAGTATGACAATGAACATTTACTGCAAAATGTACCCTGGCTTTTTTGCACAAAAAAGCCTCTTTAAGAATCTTCCAGCGATTCATATTTGATGTCCCACTTAATGTTTTATAACTTATTTATATTGTAAGACATTTAAGACAAATTGTCTAGATGTATTTTATAACTTTAATTATTGGTCTTAAAACAATTGTCTAAAGATTAACAAGTGAGTTAATTATTGTTCTCTTAAACTTATAAGAAACCGGGTTAACAATTAATATTGCACTGCTTTCCAGGATTGTCTCAATAGCAGTTAAGTTATTTGCCCTTAATGTTTCTCCGGTATCCACAAGGTCAATTATTGCATTGCTTAAACCAAGCAAGGGAGCCAATTCTACAGAACCATATAACTTTATAACTTCAGCAGAAAGTCCTCTTTTGTGAATAAAATCATTTGTAAGTTTTGTAAATTTGGTAGCAATTTTTGCATTAGCAGGAAGATCTTCTGACTTTTTGTATACTGAATCTTTCTTTACAGCCATTACTAACTTACATTTCCCGAAGTGCAGATCTCTTAACTTTATAACATCTGGTGTCTGCTCCATCAATAAGTCAGATCCTACAATTCCAAGATCTGCACTTCCATGTTCTACATAAACGCTTACGTCAGCTGGTCTTACAAGAAGCCCTTTTATTTTATTTTTTTTGTCATAAAAAACAAGATCACGTGAATTTTCTGCCTGAAGACTGATTCCCAGAGAAAAAAGATATTTATAGCTTCCTTTATATAAAAAGCCTTTTGGAACAGCAATCGTTAATTCACTTCCGGATGTTTTCATAATTTTAAGGTTGCACTTTTATTTTTCTTATGCAGTTTATTTATAATATTAAAAGTCTTTTTTATATTTTTGCCTGATGAGAAAAGTTTTGGAGGTTTAAAGCCATCAAAAGATTTTCCCTGTAATTCAAGTGCTAAGAGCACATCTTCAAGACAAAGTGAAAATCCAATAGCAGGAACATTAAAACCAAATTTATTTATTAGCTGATCATATCTGCCGCCAGAACCCAGTTTCCTTCCAAGATACGGAGTAACTGCTTCAAAGTAAATTCCAGTGTAATAATCTACGTCACTGGTTAAACTTAAATCGATCTGTATTCTGTCACCAAATAAATTATTAATCTTTTTAAAATATGAGGTAATTTTATTTAATTTCTTTTTTAACCCGTTCAATTTTTTCATATGGGCTATAGCATCTTTATTACTTCTGAGTTTTATTAATTCATTCCAGAAAGATTTTTCCGGCCTCGATAATTTTGATTTGTTTATTACCGATTCAAATAAAATAAGATCTTTTTTAGAAAGAGCTTTATATAGCTCTGCTGCAGTATTTCCAAAATATTTAAAAAGTTCATTCCAGAGACCTGCATGATTAACTGAAACAAGATATTTTTTTAACCCTAATTTATCCAGGCTTTCAAGAAGTATTTTTAAAGACTCCAAATCTGAGGCTCCTTCTTTTGCGCCTATAAATTCAATACCAATCTGATAAAGCTCTCTTTCATTGGTAGTTTTCCTGGCATGATATCTGAAAACCTTTCCTACATAATAAAATCTGAATGGTAATTTTTCTCCTTTAAGTCTCTCAGCAGTTACTCTCGCTATAGGAGTAGTTAAATCAGCTCTTAGAGCCAGAAGATCTCCATGCTGACCAATTAACTTAAATGCAATCTCTGAGAGCTTGTCACTGCTCTGTGTCAGAGTGTCCAGATTAATTAAAATTGGAGTTTGAACAGGCTGATATCCCCAAAGTTCAAAAACCCTGACAAGCGATCTCCTGACAAATTCCTGTTTAATGATTTCGTCAGGGAGCCAGTCTCTTGAACCCTTTGGATTTCTTAAAAACTTTTTCATTAGAAATAATTTAATCTTTTTTATTTAATTCACTTGGAGGTTGTATCTGAGATTCTTTAAACAGATCACCAATTGATAATATAGCATTTTTAGCTCCGGTAATTACAGGAATATCTCCTCCTCTTTGATCAAGTTGTTCCAGAAACTCAAGCTCTGCAATTCTTGGATCAGCCTGAATTGCTTGTCCCTTTACTGCAAGAGCTTTTGCATCACCTTCCCCTTCAATAATTTTCCTCTCTTTATCCCGTTCTGCTGTTTTCTTAATCCAGTTTTGTCTCTGTGACTCCTGAAGTGCAATCTGTTTTTTTTCAACAGCTTCGGCAAATGCAGGAGAAAAAACAATACCTCTGATTAAAAGTTCATCCAGAATAACTCCGCTTTTTAAAAAAGATTTTCTTAAAGACTTGTCAGCATCGTGAGCAAGTCCGATACGACTTGTAGTATAAACCGTATCAATAGGATATTTTGCCACAATGTTTCTAAGAATACTTCTTGTCTGCGGCACAATAAGTTTATCTACATAATCTTTTCCCAGATCCTGATGTAATTGCCAGTTTTTATTTTTATCTATATGTGCAATAACACTTACATCAATATCTATTTGCTGACCGTCATTTGTCTGGCATTTTATCGGCGGACCAACATTTCCTATTTCATAGCCATCAGTAAAACTGTAAGAAATTTTCCTGGATTCATAAACTGTAACTGTTTCAACAATTGGAATTACTATATTTAAACCTTCATTTAAAACTCTCTTTTCTACACCACCAAATAAATTAAACACTACACCTACATGTCCGGCAGGAATTATTTTTATCATCCCGCCACCAAAAAGCAGAAGTGCAACCACTAATACTGCTACACCAGCTGCTATAGAATTTTCTTTATTATTGCTCATACATCCTCAGTCATTGCTAAATATTAATTTTGCTCTCTTTCCATAAATTTGTGCACGCCTGTATTTTACAAAATCAGGATTTGCCCGTAAGGCATTAACTCTTAAATTAATTGCTTTGGCTTCACCTTCTGCCTGTAAAATCTTCGCATCACGCTTTGCTTTTTCGCTTGCTAAAATATATTCCATTTTTAAGTATTCCTGAAAGGCCTGCTGTTTACGATCAATTGCATCCTGAAATTCTTTCGAAAATTTTACATTTCTAATCAGAATTTCTTCCACGTCAATAAAATATTTTTTTCTTAGATCATTCTGCAGTTCTTCCTGTATTTTGTTCTGGATTTCCTGCCTTTTAATACTGTAAACATCTTCTACAGGATAAGCAGCTAAAACTTCTCTTAAAACTGATCTTGCTTTCGGAAATAAAACTTTGTAAGCATAGTACGGTCCAATGAATTTGTGCAGCTTCCATAAATTTTGTGGCTCAGGTCTTGCCCTGACAGAAAGTTCAATATCTACTTTTTGACCATCTGAAGTTAAGGAGTGAATCTCAGGACCCACAACTTTTCCCTGTTTCCCCTGCTCCTCTGATGTAAAGTTATAGGTTGCATGTTTTACATCATAAATTGTAGCTGATTGTAATATTGGTACAATCAGGTGAACACCTTCACCCAGCACCCTTTTTTCAATCCCGCCAAAAATGTTAAATATAACGGCCCTCTCGCCTGCATCAACCTTCACTACAGAACCACTTAAAAAAAATAAAATTAAAACCATAAAAATCAAATAACCCCAGAACTGTTTTAGCCAGTTAAAAATACTATCCAAATCCTTTTGTCTTCTTGGATTTGGTGAAAAAAAGTCTGGAATTTCAATCTCTGGCATAATAGATGCTGTTAGTCATCAGCACCTAAAATACCATGAATTGTTAATTTAAGATAATATTTTTAATCAAATTGTTTAAGAATTTGTCGGATTTGTCTGGTTTATCCAGCAAATCCGATCCAACGAATGATGGAGATCGACGGAAGCTGCAGCTTGTCTGCAGCATTAAAAAGGGAATAATAGGAATAGAAAAAGTAATAGTAATGCAGCTAAGCGAAAGATGTTTAAAAGCAACATCTTGAGCGCTGTAAGATAAGGTAGAAAAATAGCGAGGAGTCCTCGTAGTTCCTTCAAAAATAAAAAAATCGAAGAGGCGACGAAGCGTGAAAAAGGACAAAAATAAAGAATTAATCAGGCAGCTGGGGATGAACCCGGGCAAACCTGATTCATTTCAGTTTTCAAATGAACCTTTAATGAATAATTTATTTCTCTGGTCTTGTGAAAAAATAGAACTTCATGATTTAATTCAGGATTTTTTTTGGGCTAAAGTACGTACAAAACTTGCAGCAATTTTACTTGATCTGGATGTTAACAACTGGATTGGAATTGGCGCATCATGGCAGCATGATAATCAAAACGGTCAAATCAGGATAGATGCAAAACTTACTGAATTTCTGTTAAACAATGCTTTTGGAGAATCAAATACAAATTATCCTTTTAATATAAAAAAACTTACACAGCTTGAATTAAATATCTTACAAAGTTTTTTGGGAAAGATTGAAGCCAGGATGAAAGAATTTTGGGAAGTTGATACAAAACATCCTTACCTGATGGACCTCATATATTTAGTCTGGCTTGTAGAATCAGATGAAGGGCAGCTTGGAAGAATTGCTTTTGGAATTCCTGCCACATTTAAACCTAAAAAAGCTCAAATAGAAGAAAGTATTGATTTAACCAGTCAAATCGATATTAGAAAACTCGCTAATACGGGTATAAAAGTACCGGTAGACTTTACAGTAGGCAATACCAAATTGTCATTTAATGAAATTAAATCCTTTGAAATGGAGGATTTGGTTCTATTTGAAGATAGTGATACTTCAAAGTTTTACTGGCACTTAGGAGAAATAGGACTCGTCTTACCGGAAGAAGATCATCCGGTATTTTTTAAGGAAGTCAACAATTTGGAAGAATTGGCAGATGAAATGATTAAAACAACAAAAAATTATGATGAAGATCCTCTCTCAAGTTTACCTCTGGAACTATCCGCGGAGTTTCAAAAAGTTTTAATACCTCTGAAGCAGGTGCTGGAACTTAAGGCTGGTGGTGTTTTACCTCTTGGTTCTGTTTTGGATTCAGAACTTATTCTAACTGCACAGGGAAAACCAGTAGCAAAAGGCGAGCTTGTAATTGTAGGAAATCAATTTGGAATGAGAATTACTGATCTTTTAATAGCCACCAAAAAATCAGGCAAAGGTTCAGGCAGTGTTGAAATAGAAGATCTCTTAAGTGAGCCTGAAAAATCAAAAGGAGAAAAAGCCGGCAGTTTTGAAGAAGAGCTAAAAGATCTTGAGGAAATGTAAAATATGGAAAGTCTGTTTACTCTCCTGATCAAATTAACGGTAATCTTCACAGGATGTGGTTTTGGAACTTTGCTGGCATGCTGGATAGCCAGAGAATCAAGTTTAATTCCAAAATTAATTTTTGACTCAGAGCAAAAATTTGACAAAAGAAAAATTTTGCTTGCAAAAAAAGAAAAAGTAAGTTCCAGGTCCGGTCTGTATGAACTTTTTGTTCCGGAAACACAAGGTAAGCAAAATCTAAAAATATTTTCCTCTCACGAAGGAATGAAGATACTTACATGAACTGGGGAAATTTACTTCCAAACCTAGAGCCATCATTGCAGATAGTTATCTTAATGGTTTTGCTGTCAATGCTTCCTTTGATAGTAGTAACAATGACTCCTTTCTTAAGGATAACAATAATTCTTTCATTACTCAGAACATCACTGGGTACACAGCAGGTCCCGCCTAATATGGTAGTAATCGGAATGGCAATTATTTTAACCGGTTATGTAATGGGCCCTGCACTAAGTGAAATGAATGAAAAAGCTTTAATTCCACTCAGCAACCAGCAAATATCAGTACCACAGGCAGCCACAGAAGCATATAAGCCGTTAAGAAGATTTATGCTAAAGCAAACCGAGATTAAGGATCTTGCTTTTTTTTATCGTTTAAGTAACACACCAAATCCAAAAAGCCCTGAAGAAGTAGGTTTCAGGCAGTTAATCGCAGCATTTTTACTAAGTGAACTTAGAACATCTTTTCAAATTGGCTTTTTAATTTTTATACCATTTTTAGTAATTGATTTAATTATTGCTAATATACTCTTAGCTTTGGGTATGATAATGCTATCTCCGACAATTGTTTCATTGCCGTTTAAGCTATTAATTTTTGTAGCGGTTGACGGGTGGTCGCTGATTATAAAGGGATTGGTGCAGAGCTTTAACTAAAGGTAAGTACGGAGGGCAAAAATTTAAACTTAAATTTTTGCAAAAATAAATAGATTGGATGCCACAAGCAGTAAGAGACGGCATTATAGTAGTCCTTATAATTTCAGGACCACTGGTTTTAGCTGCTGCTTTTATCGGACTTCTGATTGGTATCTTACAGGCTGCTACCCAGGTGCAGGAACAAACCATCGGATCAGCTCTGAAAATAATCGGCGTTTTTACACTGATTATTTTTGCAGGTTTCTGGATGTATCAGTATTTAAATCAGTATACTTTAAGAACATTTACCACAGCATTTACTGTAGTTCCGCACAGAACACAAAAAGTAATCCCTCCCGGTGCAAAAGAAGATGAAGATTTTAAGGATCAATTTGAAGAGCGCCCTCTAAAAGTCGAGCCACCTGAAAAGATAGAAACTAAATTCCCTGAAGCCGGCTTACCGCCAGATATTCCATATGCAGGTAAACCTTCTATACCTAAAATACCTGCTCCTACAAGCAAACTTTTGCCACCTGAAAATCCTAAAATACCCATACAGACTATAATGTCAAAAATCCCGATTTCTGATTTCCAGGAACCAATCCCCATCCCGAATAAAAAAACACAAATTATAGAAAACAATGAACAACTGCAGGAAAGCGAGGAAGAAGAGGTTCCATCCAGCTGGCTACCACAGTAAACAATGTACGATCTTTTACTAAACCAGTCAAAAATACTCCAGGAGCTAAGCGGGATGTGGGTTATAGTCCTCCTTGTTTTTTCCAGAGTATTAGCTTTTGCCAGTACTGCCCCTTTAATAGGACATAAAAGTATTCCTGCACTTATAAAAATTTCCTTTTCAATGCTATTGACTTTAATTATCCTGCCAAATCTGCAGGTCCCGGAAGTTTATCCAAAAGATTATCAGTTCATTTATCTTATTGTAATAAATGTTGCAGTAGGATTATTCATCGGCTGGGTAGCACATCTTGTACTGGAAATAGGCAGAACTGCAGGTGAAATGCTCGACATGCAAATGGGATTAAATGCTGCAACCATATTTGATCCCGGGACACAAACACAGTCCACAATTATAGGAAGATTTTTTGACATGCTTACATTAACACTCTTTGTTTCAATTGGAGGAATGGAAAAAATTATTGAAGGTTTTTATAAAAGTTTTAATGCTTTTCCCATAATAATTTATGAATTAAATATTAACTTTGACAAACTCCTAAAAGCTACTACGGATGTTATTGCAATTGGGTTTTTAATTGTTTCTCCGATTGTAATTACAATCCTTGCAGTTGATTTGATCTTAGGCTTGATGTCCAGAGCAGCACCACAGATAAATGCATTTCAGGTCAGCTTTTCAATAAAACCTTGTATTGGAATTATACTTCTTATTATGCTTCTGCCAGCGTTGTTTCAGATACTTGCAAGTTTATTCAGTAATCCGAACCGGTTTTTTTAATGGTTACGTTATAATCTTCATATGAAGCTGACCACTAAAGGACAATATGCTATACAGGCAATGATTGATATTGCAATTCACTGTACAAAATCAAAAGAACCTATTGCATTGCGTGAAATTGCAAAAAATCAAAATATCCCTTTGCCTTTTCTCGAACAAATTGCGATTAAACTTAGGCGCGCAGGCTTAATTACCAGCACACGTGGTCCTGCAGGAGGTTATCTTCTCTCCAGAGATAAAAAGCAGATATCACTTGCCAGTATTATGGAAGCTGTCGAAGGTCCTACAAATATTGCTCCGAATGCAGGTAAAGACTATGATGTAACCTGCCAGCTCTGGCAAAAGTTAAACAGAAGTATTTTAACAATTTTAAAATCAATTACTCTTGAAGATCTTTATTATGACTCAATAAGCTTCAAAGCCTCAAAGGATAATCAGGTTTATGTACAGTAATATGAATAAAATTTATGCTGATAACGGTGCCACTACAAAAGTCAGGGATGAAGTGGCAGAAGCTATGCTTACTGTCTTAAAAGAAGATTTTGGAAATCCTTCAAGCATCCATAGATTTGGAAGAACAGCCAGGGTGCATTTAGAGGAAGCCAGAAAGAATATCGCATCTTTAATAAACGCAAAAGAAGAACAAATATTTTTTACAAGCGGTGGCACAGAATCCATAAACACAGTGATTTTTGGTGTTTCAAATCTGCCTGAAGAGAGAATTCCTAAGAACAAAGACAGACACATAATAACTACAAAAATAGAACATCCTGCTGTTAAAGAATCTCTTGAATATCTTGAAAAGAAAGGATGGAATGTTACCTGGTTAAATACAGATAAAGAAGGGTTTCTTGATTTTGATGAGCTAAGATCAAAAATCTCACCAAGGACAACACTGGTTTCTGTAATTCATGCAAATAATGAAATCGGGACTATTCAGAATTTGAAAAAAATCTCAGAAATTTGCAATGAAAATAATGTTTTATTTCATACAGATGCAGTTCAATCTTTCGGGAAAATACCTCTTGATGTAACTAATTTAAATATTGACTTTATGTCAATGTCAGGTCATAAAATTTACGGACCAAAAGGTGTAGGTGCTATATACATAAAATCCAAGGATAAGTTATCTCCCATGCTTATCGGAGGCGGACAGGAAAATAAAATCAGACCAGGCACTGAAAATATATCAGGAATAGTTGGATTTGGTGTTGCAGCAAAATTACTAAAGGATGAAATACTTCCTGATGCACAAAAACTTCGTACACTCCAGCTCGAGCTTATGGAAAGGCTTTTACGAATTGAGAATGTAATGCTGACAGGTCCTGCTTTAAATAAAGTAAGAGAAAATATTCCGCATGAAAATTTTTTAAACAGAATTTCAGGACATGTAAGCATCTGCTGTAAAGATATAGAAGGAGAAAGTCTGGTTTTACAGGCAGATTTAAAAGGAATTGCTGTCAGCTCAGGATCAGCATGCTCTACCAGAAACACAGCCAATTCTGCTTCTATTAAACCTTCTTATGTTCTTCTGGCTTGTGGAATTCCGGGAAATTATATAAAAGGTTCACTGAGAATTACATTAGGAAAAGATAATTCTAAAGATGAGGTCCTTTATATATCTGAGACGATTAAAGATATCGCAGAGAATGTAAAAAAGAAAACTGCTGTTTTAAAATGATGCTATGAAGAAATTTTTCTCATAATCTCTTCATACTTTTCTTTCTGGCCTGTTTTTATCGACAGTTCCAGAGCACCAGCTAAATCTCCCCATTTTAATAATTGTTCAATCTTTTTTAATGCTTCTTCATTTGATAAATTTATTTTTTCTAATTTTTCTACTCGGATACCCTTACTGATTTTTAAATCTTCACTTAAGGTAAACGGAATTAAACTTCCTGAATTTAGAGATAATTCTGGTTGCTTTCGGAATATTCTTTCTATAAAAGAAAGCCCTGTTCCATCCAGTCCTCCCCAGAAAAAATCATGAAAACCATTTTGATAAGCTGATAATAAACCGCTTGCAAGAAAGCTAATTCCAAGGCTGGCACCAAAAGTCACAGGACTGCCTGCAATTGATAAGCTGGTAATTGCTCTTGCTAGTCCAATTGAATCTGTGTTTGCATGAGGCGGATGAACCCCTGTAAAAACCGGGGAATATGCTGATAGATTTATTTCCTGACCATCATCTAAATAAAGTTTGTTAGCTAAAAATCCTACAGAGCTTGGTTTTGAGAATCGGCTCCCAGGTGAAAGCATCGTAATTGAACCACTTACTTTAAATTCTTTTCCATATTCAGCAGGTGCATCAAATAAAACATCATTATCTTTCTTATAATCGCCGGTATATATATTATTTTTTAAAACCAGATTAAATGTAGTTCCTTTTTCAATTACTTCATAACTATCCAGCAAAGAAGGATCTACTTTATATATATCTAAGTCCCATATATTTTCCTCACTATCACAGGCAGATACAATATTTAAGCTAAACAAAATGAAAAAAAAACAAATAGTTAAAATTTTTAAAAAGTTTACCATTTTCTTATGGCCCTGTTGGAGCACCGGGCGGAGCAATAATAGAAATATTTGAGCCTCCGGCATTAAACAGAGCTGAAGTACCAAGTCCGTTTGCTTTACGACTAATTCTGTTAAACATATTGTCCTGAAGGATGAAGCTTCCTAATGAACTTAGAGTTGATGTAATATATGCATTTCCTGTGTCTCTAAAGAAGTGCCTGATTTCTTTTCCTTTTGAAGCTTCTATTTCTATTCTGTCATATGGTCTTAAAGATATTTCATCAAACTTAACTCCTCTTGTAATTAACTCATCCAAATTATATTCTCTGGATTTATAAATACCGTTGTTATCAAATCTTGCAATTCTTACTTTTTTCAAGGTACCAACATTGTTTGGACCGCCAGCCATTCCTATTGCATCAAAAATAGTGGCATCATTTTGTAAAATAAAATTCCCGGGAGCTTTTACTTCTCCAACAATATTTATAGGAACTTCCTGATATGCAAGTTTTCCAAGAGATAAAACATTTCCCTGTGCCTGATCTTCAAACTTATCGGTTTTAGGAATATAAACAGTATCACCTGACTGTAGATTTAGATCCTGTATAGGAATACTAGGATTAAAAAATGACTTTAGATTTACAATTTTCTTTTCAGAACCTGTTCCTCTTATTAAAGAGATAGATGTTATATCTGCGTGAGGTTTTAAGCCACCAGCAAGCTGTATTGCATTTGCAAGGGTTAATCCAAAAGTACTAATTGCAGTGGTGCTTGTTTTTCCACTCTCAGCTTGTGTGGTGGCTGTTTCAACCTTGTAAACACCAGGCTTTGCAATTTCTCCGGTAATATAAATATTTATTGGCCTGTACTTACTGACTTGTGTAAAAACAAGAGGATTTTTTAATGTCTTCCCAAATAAAGTTCTTACCTCAGCAGCCAGTTCGTCTAATGTATACCCTGCTGCCAGAATATTTTGCTGTGTTCCATCCGGGAGCGGAACTGAAATATATCCATCAGATGCAATGACTACATCAAATCTTTCTACCTGCCCGAACAATTCTCTTAATGTTCTGTCAGTAATGCTAAGTTGATCTCCAGGACCAAGAATATACGAAGGAGTAAGGGTAATTTTTAATTCTACTTCTTTTTTACTTTGTTCATTACTTTCCTGAGCAAGCACCTGAATACTTCCATAAACAATAAACAAAACAAATAAACATAAAATCAGGGTTATTTTTTGTAATTTCTTTTTATTTTTTTTCTCTTTTATCATTTTTTTCTATTGCATCTTATTTTTTGTTTTTCTGAGGCGTGCCACCAGCGCGTCTCTACTACGCTGCTGGCTGTTCTCTGATATATCTTTCTGATTCATGCCCATATCCATAATAACCATAAGCACCCTGAGCACCTACAGGTATGCCATTTAGAATTACCCCTAGCGCAGTTACATTTGTTTTCTTTAAAAGGCTGACTGAAGCTGACAATTCCTTCCTTGAAGTCTGGTTATATCTGGATACAAGAGCTACCACATCTGCATGGCGGGCCAGTAAAAGTGCATCAGAAAAATATCCTATCGGAGGAGTATCGATAATAACCAAATCATAGATGTGCTGGCAGGTTTCAAGCAGTTCTCTCATTTTATCTGACTCAAGTAATTGAACCGGGTTAGGAGGTATATCTCCGCCTGGCAAATAATCAAACCCAATAATTCCAAGAATGCTTTTTTGTACTACATCATAAAAATCAATTTCATTTATCAGGGTGTTACTGATACCTACTGCATCTTTTGGTCTGGCTAAATATTTATACAAACTGGGATTTCTAATATCTGCATCCAGTAATAAAACCCTTTTTCCGCTTTGTGCATATGTAATTGCCAAATTTACAGAAATGGTAGACTTTCCTTCGTTTTTGGTAGAACTTGTTACCAGAAGAAGTTTTTTATTACCGGCCAAAGAAAGAAAAGAAAGATTTGTTCTTAAAGCATGAATAGCTTCAGTATATTCTGATCTTGGCTCCTGATAAACTGTTGGAAGATCACTAACATGAATATAAGGAAGCTGCCCCAGAAACGGACAACCGAGGTCTTTAGGCAGAGTATCTACACTTTTTATTACATCATCAAAATATTCAACAAGATAAATTACAAGTCCGGCTAACAACAATCCAAAAATAAAACTGGTCATTAATGTCGAAGAAATATTTGGCCATTTTGGTCTGGCTGCAAATGACGGAGGATCAATAAGTCTTATATTAGTTATATGTGACGCTATAACTCCTTTCATTCTTGATTCAATTAATTTAACTTCAATTTCCTGAAGTCTTTTTTCAGCAATTTCATTTTGTCTCAATAACTGATTGTAAATATATTTTTCATTTGGTAGTTTATCTATTTTCTTTTGTAATTCCGCAATCGCTTCATCTACTACCATTAGTTCTTGTTCAATAGCTAATTCAGCAGTTTTTGTTTCGAGTAAATTTTTTATAAGCCCTGCTCTGAGCGGATCCTGTGAGTATGGAATTGTATTTGGGTTTACATCATGTCCGATTAATTCTTTTACACGCTCTGCTATTAATTTATTATCTCCCTGAATTTGCTGTTTAATTTCTTCTAACTGGTAATGTCCGGGTTTAACTTTTGTCTGTATTTTAACTAACTGGGTTTGTCTCTCAAAAAGATCTTTTTTCAAAGCAGCCAGGAACGGATCCTGGTTTATAGTATTCTCCAGAAGCGCATCGTCAATATTTGACATAAGCTGTTTGGATACCTGTTCTGCTGCAGTTTTCGCTTTTACATACTCTGTATCAATTGAGAGCCTTAAGCTCTTTAATCCGTAAGAAGATTTAATTAATTCACTGTTAAAATCCCGACCGGCAGTTTTGCTTCTTTGTTCAAATTCTCTAAGTCTTTTACTGGCTTCAAGGGCCTCTCTTTCTGCTTTATTCCTTTCCTTTTTTAAAAATCTGATTGCACTTGCAGTATCACTTGCCTTAAGTTCTATGGTTTTTTCAATGTAGCTGTCAGTTATAGCCCGTAAAATATCTTTTGCTTTTTTAGGATCCGGATCCTTATATTTCAACTCCACAACATCTACATTTCTGTCTGCCGAAACAGAAAGATTCTGACTTAAGCTCAGGTAACTTAAGTATTGTCCTTTTTGCGGACCTCTCCGATATCGAAGATTAAACTGGCGAATAACTTTTTCCAGAATGGTAGAGGAACGAAGAATCTCAATCTGGGTTTGAATCGGGTCGCTTAATCGTGAGATGGATCTAAATGGAGCAGAAGATTCATTACTATCAAGTCCTAAATCTTTGGCCTCAATCAATAACCTGGCCCTGCTTTCATAAATAGGAGTGATATTGAGAGCTATAATCCAGGATACGGTCGGCACTAAAAAAACAATTAACAGGCCCAGCCTCAGGTGAATTCTGATTGCTTCGTAGAAATTCAAATCTATACCCCCGCTCCGATAAATTAAAAAGGGACTCTAATTGATAGTTACCACTGAAGTGCTAGGGTTAAACTGTTATAGATTAAATAGTTGAAAGAAAATTTGTTATTAAGCCTAATTTAAAGTAAGGGATAACCCCAGCTGCTTTAAATTACCAGGCCAAAAGATGTGGCAAGAACAGATTGATCCTGCGTACTGATATTTCCAGGACCAGCGCCTACAGTTAATCCACTCCACATATTATCAATATATTTCGGTATAAGCGTGGCTGAAATATGGTAATCATTTCCTACTTTATAAACATCATCAATAGTTAGACCTACAAATGCCTGTACTGTAACCATGCTTGCAAAGTTCTGATCCGGAGTTATTACAGGGGCTACAAAAGTTTTTCCTTCAAAGTATGTAGAATCCAGTGTCATATAGACGGCTGCAAGAGTACCATTATTTATCTGAAAATCATCTCCCACCATCAATGCCGGAGGAGATGTGCCAGTAGACTGGTTTTGAAAATAATCAATTACTGCTTTAATATCATCAGCGCTGGCACTGTTTGAATTAAATGAAGTAAAGTACGAATTTACAAGGCCTGTTTGAACCAGGTCAACCATATAATTATTATTTCTTGCAACTGAAAGCAAAGAGCTGTCCAAAGCCAGTGGAAATCCACCGCCAGGTGCCATATTTCCTGCTATCTGTTTTGCTGCAGTAGCACTTTCAGATATTTGAATATTATCAATCATAAAAACAGTTGCCAAAAACGGAACTGTTCTGTAAGTATAAGAAACTTTTATGGCATTTACGGATGGATTTGCTTCATCCTCTGTAAAAGTCATTGTACTGAAATTATAAATTCCGAGTTGAACAGAAACATCAGAATTATTTAATGTCAGTGTATTAAATGAAGGTAAAAGCATGGAGAGATTATCATTTAAATATTGAAGTGCAATATTTTTTGCACTATCAACATCCGTGGAACTGATTAATTGTGACACTCCGGCAATACTTGAAAAATCAACAGCATTTTTTATCCTTGCTCTTATGGAATATGACTGTCCTAAATCTAAGACAAGACTTCCCAAGCCAAGTATTGCTACTAACAAAAGAGCAAAAAAAACAACAGCAAATCCTCTCTCATTACGCATTTGACACCTCAGATCTGGCAACCGAACTGCTTCTCACTACAGGTACCCAGTCCTGATTTATATTAAAGAAGCCAAATGGATTGATAATGGGTATGTAATCATACTGAACTTCTACAGTGATTGTCGAACCTACACTTCTTTGTACTCCCGGTGCCGGAGTAACAGTCAGGGTAAACTTTGAAATGTCAGGTACAAGCGAACTTGCTCCTGATGCATCAATTATTCCCTGCTGAGTATATGATGGTGTTACAGAAGCATACCTCGCTGCTGTTCTTGAAATTTGATTAAGTGTATTGGTTAAATATAAGACATTTCCAAATTCAATTATAAAAAAAGTTACACCCAGAAGAATAGGGATAAGAATAGCAGCTTCAGCCATTACACTTCCTTTAATAACACGCTTAAAATTGATGTTTAAAATCATGGTAATAACCTTTTGCTTTTTCTAATATAATTATGCACAATTATTTTTAATCTTTAAAATTTAACCTGGAGTTATCTCTGGTGATTGTGCTTGATATCACGAGAAAAGAAAGTTAATGTGGGTATGCTGATAATCAAGATAGAGCTAAATACAGGCTATCCCGAAATTTTAAATAATAGGGTTAACAATGGGTATATTTGCTCTATAAACTGGGTATGTAAAAATTATGTTATTAAACAAAGGGAGGTAATTTATGAATAAGCTGATTCAATTTTTAAAAGACGAAGAAGGTGCATCAATGGCCGAATACGCACTTCTTCTCGGATTAATTACAGTTGCAATTGCTACAGTAATTACAGCATTTGGAGCAAAGATCGGTACAGTTATTACTAACGCTACAAACGTTATAAAATAATAAACAATTTTTGTTAGGCACAGTCTATTGTATAGTACGTCTCATAGACATATTATGTAGAATAGCTGTGCTTAATTTTTTTTGTTTCTTTAAAAGATTTTCGCCGGGTAAATAAAATAAATAAAAATCATCGTGTTAAATAAAAGATAACCCATGAATAACTTATTAAATTTTATAAAAGATGAAGATGGTGCCGATCTGGCCGAATATGCTCTTCTCTTAGGAATAATTACAATTGCACTTGCATCAGTAATTACAGCATTTGGAGCAAAGATCGGTACAGCCATTACAAATGCTACAAATGCCATTCAGTAGATGAGTCAACTATGCCTCCTGAGACAATACTTCTTTTACTGATTGCAGCTATCGGTGCAATATATGACTGGAGAACAAGAAAAATTCCAAACTGGCTCACAGTATACAGTCTTCCGGTAATATTTTTATTAAACATTGTTCATGCAGGACTCTGGGGATTTGTAAATTCTTTGCTCGGTCTTTTAGCAGGCCTGGCACTTTTATTTATACCTTACATTATCGGAGGAATGGGTGCAGGAGACGTAAAACTGCTTGGTTCACTTGGTGCTATTGTAGGATATAAAGGAGCTATCCTTATTTTCTTTTATACTGCTCTTTGTGGATTAGTCCTTGGTATTATCTGGCTCATTTTTAATCCTGGTCGTCTTAAATTCCTGATAACAACAGGACAAATATTACCGACTGTAGACAAAAATCAAAAAATTCCTTATGGTATTGCTATCTTAATGGGAACAATCTTATATATAACGTTTGGTGCAAATAATCTTTTTAATATAATTATATGGCAGTGAACCCGACATCCTTTACACCTAAAACAAAGAACAAAGTTAACTCTCTTGTTGTAATGATTGTTATTGCTGTTGTCCTGGGTTTAATTGCTGCAATAGGAATTTGGCAGTATTTAAATAAAACACAGCAAAAAGTAAAAGAGCTTACTGTTACAAAAGCTGTAGTTGTAGCCAGCAAACAAATTCCAGCCGGCAAAAAAATCGAAGAAAGCGATCTTGCTATTAAACAATTACCTGCTCAGGCAGTTCCAAAAGATTATCCAAGTTCAATAGATTCACTTAAAGGCCGCCTTGTAAAAGGAACAATCAGTACAGGCGAAGTAATCACAGAAGGAAGGCTGGTCGGTGAGGGTGCTGCAGGAGGACTTCCGGTAGTAATACCTGCTGGCTACAGAGCTATAACAATCCGGGTAAATGAAGTAGTAGGTGTTGGAGGATTCATCAGTCCGGGAGATCATGTGGATATCCTTTCGATTTTAAAGAAAAGTGAAGACCAGACTTTTTCAAAAACAATTTTACAAAATGTACTTGTTCTTGCAGTAGGCGATAAAATTTTTGATCCGAATATTTTTTCTGATCCTCAGGCAAAAGTTGTTTCCCAGGTAACATTTGCACTTTCTCCAAAAGATACAGAAAAATTAGCTCTTGCATCTGAGACAGGACAATTACATCTTGTCTTAAGACCACACAGTGAAAAAGAATTAGCAATTACACCAGGAGCCAGTCTGGAAGATGTCTATGGATACATAGTCTCTGGTGCTGGTAATCAGCCGATAAATATTCCGATAGCTGCAGGTGGTTCCAATGCAGATAAAAATGCAATTGAAATTATTCTGGGTGATCAAAGAACTTATTATTATTATTAAAAGGTTTGTTAACCCTTAGGGATAAACTAAAGACTTATTTCAATGTTTACTTAATCACAGGTTTGATTTATTTTTATTTCTATAATATAGGGTAGATAACTTATAGCAGAAGGGAGGGGGTAATGAATTTTTTTCCTGTAATAAACAGATCAACAAAAGGAAGCGCTTTTACAGAAATGATTGTTATTTTACCTTTTGTAATTATGCTTATGGGGGCAATATTTGAAGTATCAAGAATATATTATCTGCAAAATAATCTGGAATACGGGGCCAGAGAAGCTGCAAGAATAGGGGCATCTGTTAAAGAAGGTGTTGATGCTAATTTCATGAGTAAGAATACAATTTCAAGGACTGAAATTGAGAATTTAATAAAAAATAGTGTAAGAATTATGGGTGTAATAGAAGAACCCGGACAATTTACCATTAAATATTTAAATCCGGCAGGAAATGAAGTTCGGGGTGTTCAGGACCTGCCATTTGACAGGCAAAATAATCCCGGCTCTATTGATTTTGTTCAGGTTGAAATTACTTATCCGGGAGCAGGGGCAGGCGTCAGCACCCCTATACCTATAGTCTTTAATCCTGGAAATATTTTTCAGAGCAATATAACTCTTATGGCAAAAGCTATATTTCAGATAGAAGGACGACTGGAAAGATGAAAAAATATATTATAAGAAGAAACACAGGAGCAGTTTTAGCAGAAGCTGCTTTAACTATTCCGGTGTTTTTATTGTTAATTTTTAGTGTGATGGAATTATCAAGGGCGCTCTATGTATACAATATACTTGGTGTTGCTGCTCAGCAGGTAGCAGCTAAAATCGCAATAAATGCAAAGAGAACTCCTGCATATAATATTGGAGGTTTTACAACCTATGCAGATCAGGTAAGGTTTCCCGGGGCTGTCGTGGATTCAACCCAGTTTTCATTTAATGTTACAGATGCTCTAAACAACGGGACTGTGGTGAATGGGCAGGCTAATGGAGCAACAAGTACAAAAGTAGTTGTAACTGTAATATTTCCGCCACCTGCTGACAGCTCACTTAAGATACCGATAATTGATCCTGGGAATTTAATTGGCATGCCTGTTTTTGGAGCAGGTGGACTAATGCTTTCAGGTTCTGCCACATGTTTTCTGGAACGTTCCAGGAGACCAACGTTAAATTAAATAATAATAATATAGACACAGATTTTGAAGGGAAGAGAAATGAAATCACAAATCAGAAAACTGCAAAGAAATGCCACAGGTACAATTATGCCTCTGGCAATTACTTTTATAGCTGCACTAATTCCTCTGGCCGGACTTTCAGTAGACATTGGTTATTTTGGTATTTTGAGAAGCTCAATGGAAAAAGCTACAGAAGCTGCTGCTGTAGCAGGCGCTCAGGAATATTTCAGAAATAAAGCTGATGCAGGTAAAGCTGTAAATGCTACAACAAGAGCATTTAAAATGAACATTGCAGATGATACCATGGTTGGAAATTTTTATAATGCAACAGGCCCCGGTCAGCCATCAACCCTGACTTATACAAAAACTTTTACACAAGCTGATGGCATCAAAGCTTTTTACAGAGAATCTCCTATTACACTGACAGTGATGACCAGCCTGGACAGAGGAAAAATTTCTGTTACCTCCAATCTTACTCCAAAACCTTTTTTTATCACATTTCTTGCAGATGCAGCAATGATTTCAATAACCAAAGAAGCAGAGCTGCCGCCGATTGATGTAGCTTTTGTAATTGACCTTTCAGGTTCAATGCGATTTGCAACCTTTGGCACATATATTGGATCTGCCTACAGGCAGGTAGTAGGAATGTCCGGGCTTGGTACACTTTTTCCTGATGTTGTTCTTTTTCAGGCACAGGATCAACTATATGGTCGAAATAGCATGATTACTGCAAATGGCTTTGTTACAACAATTGCATCTATAACAGATGTTGTAATTAACACTGCAGGCTTTGATATTCCAGGCAATGCTGCTTACACTACAGGAATGGCAATATACACAAATGATCCAGACAGAGGCTTTATAACTAATGCTGATATGGCAAGCGGACTGTATCGTAATGCACTAAGCGGACGAAGAATTAGTGAACTTGCTGGTTTAGCAATTGCAAATGAAGATAAAAACCTTGCTCAAAGCTATGCTAACAACAGGAGCCTGGATCCTAATGTGATTACAAACTATTTCAATATGCTGGCTCCATATATAGAACCTATTGCCAGTGCATCATATGGAGTAAAGACTTTTATTGATACAGTAAGAATTTATGGAACTGCAGCTCTAAAGGTCGGGCTGGTCAGTTTTGCAAGTTCATCTTATAAAACAGATACAAGTACTGTAATAGGTACTTCTGAATATGCTGGAAATGGATTATCAAAAAGGATTAGAACAAGATATCCATATTTAAGTTTAGTCAGTCCATCCAGCTTTGATACTATCATTCAAAAAATTACCATTATGTCAACAGGTGGCAATGGTACCTTAGCCTCTCCAATTGATACTTTCAGTTTTTCTGACGGCGGAACCAATATCAATGCAGGATTAGATAATGCAAAATGGACACTAGACCGCAGTGACAGGCGAGGCTCGGAAAAAATTATAATTTTATTTACAGATGGTGCACCTTCGCATAGCTTTAGCGCTTTAGGTACTAAAGTTAAATCATTTACAGATGCAGGTATAAAGATTTATTCAGTAGTTTTAACTTTAGCGGTATCTCAGTCAACTATTGATCAGTTTAAATATCAATTAGAGACAGTAGGCAGAGCAGAGCCTGTAATTTTTATTAATAATCCTGCAAAATTAAAAGAAGCCTTTTTGCAAATAGCGGATGAGCTTGGACTAAAATTAGTTAACTGAGAATCTTTTATCTTTGCTTTCTTGCAAGCCTCATGGCTTCTTTTGCCTGAGCATATTTTTGAATTTCCATTTGCCAGGTTTCTTTTAAAGATTGTTCATATTTTTGCAGTTTAGCTTGCTTTTTTTCTTTTTGCATATCATTAAAAGATTTTTTCTCTGTATCTGTTATCGGTTCAGGATTATTATATTTCCCTGCATCAAGAGGATCTTTCATATCAGGACCTTTTTCATCCTGTAAATCAAAATGAGGTTTCTTCATCGGCGGCATCTGATTAAACTCATTATATGGAATTTCAGGTTTTGTAAATTGAGCTATTTTATTTGGATCTGTTGGTCTGACAATAACAGGAGAAACTACAATCAATAATTCCGTTTCACCCTTTCTAAAAGATTTACTTCTAAACAATGTCCCCAGTATAGGTAAATCTCCCACGCCTGGTACTTTTCTAAGGTTTCTGGTATTGTCTTCACGAAGCAATCCGCTAATTGCAAACGCCTGACCTGAATAAAGTTCTACCTGTGTCTGTGTTCTTCTTGTTCTGAATGCAGGTGGTCTTACAGAAGTCGATCCCGGAGGAACAACCAAATTTGAAAGATCAGTATCAATATCTCTTATTTCCGGGAGAAGTTGTAAGAAAATTTTATCCTTACCTGTCAGTGTCGGTAACAAGGCAAACTTAATTCCGAAAGGCTCATAAGTTACATCCTGGCTTGCTCCGCCTGCAGTAAAAACAGATCTTATAATCGGGACTTCACCGCCAGCTAAAAATGATGCCGGCTCACCATTTGCAATTACAAGATTTGGCTCCGCCAGAGTTTTAATTTCTCCCCGTTCCTGCAGCGCCTGGATAATAGCACCAATTCCATTGTCAGGATTAAAAATTACACCAGTAACTCCCTGTCCGATTGCCTGGGCTAAGAAAGATCCTCCGGCTATCGATCCATGTCCAAGTGTAAACTCAGGTGCTGCCTGTCCGCTGCCTGCCATAAAATCCATCAGGTTTGCAATTGATGAAATACCACCAATAACCTGACTGATTCCATTTCCACCAACAAAAGAACCACCCTGTAATGAACTGCCGCCAGCTATTGCATTAAACCCTAAGTTTCTGGCTGCTGATCTTGAGATCTCATAAAATCTTATGGCTACTGAAATCTGTGCAGAATCTTTAACTGTCAGAAAGCTGATTACAGAGCCCATTTGAGTAGTTGCTATTACTCCACGGCTAAGATTTGCATATCTGTTTGAAGTAAATCGGATTGGATCTCTTGCACCAAAGGCTGTAGCTGAGCCCTGACTGGATTGTCCACCCTGAGAATCTGAGTTACTATAGATATCATATTTGCCCGACAGACCATCTACGATCTGTCCACCAGGCTGACTGATAATTTTTATGCCCTGATCACCCACATAAGCACCTGCTATTTGAAGTGATCTGGCAATTATTTCTGCGTTGGCGACATCTCCCTTTAAAATAATTTTTCCTGTAGCAATCTGTGAGCCAGCCGCTGAAGAAGGTGATTGTCCGCTTAAAGCAGATCCCCCCAGAGCTGACTGCCCACCTGCTGCATTTGGATCCGTAGCACTACTAAAAGTCCCCTGAGAAGCACTGTTTGAAGACAGGCTGCTGTTTGGAGGAATATAATCAACTGTTATATTTTTATCCAGCTCCTGTAATTGTTTTGTTAAAAAATCTATATCGGGCCAGACTTCTACATCAAATCGGCTTGGTCTTAATTTACCCTTTTCCCAGAGTAATACTGTAGAAGTTCCAAGCTGCCTGGCTCTGGCAAACATTTCTTTTTCATTTAAAATCTGAACATCTACAATAGCCGGATCACTTATAGCAATTCTTGAAACAGGTGTGTCACTTAAAATAATTTCTCCTTTGCCGAGGATTATTTGTTTATCCTGTGTTTTATCTTGATAGAAATCAGCCTCTAAAAAATAAACTTTTGAGTTTACCGGCAGGAGTAAATTCAAAATCAGAAAAACCATCAACAAAGACAGCTTACCTGGAAATTTTACACAAATAAAATCAGTCGTATTTTTATTCACGATAATGATAAGAGAATAAGTAAAATCTTAATTTGTTCCTAGTAACGAAAGCTCTTATCTTAAGTAAGACGGCCATATAAAAGATATGCCAATAGGGCATCTCTACGACATCTTTCCAAGAGTTGAAACAAGTTTTACTATTGGTGGTCCCATTGTAACTGCCATAATAACCGGAAATATAAAAAGTGCCAGTGGAATCATCATCTTAATTGTCATCTGGGCAGCTTTTTCCTCAGCTTTTTGTTTTCTCCGCACTCTTAAGAACTCTGACTGATTTTTAAGCACAGCTCCAATACTTGCTCCTACTTTTTCAGACTGTACAATAACCCGGGCCAAATTTTTCAGTTCTTCAGAATTTGCTCTTTCTCCAAAATTATTCCAGCATAAAGCTCTTTCCTGCCCTAAGTTTAATTCTCTGTTTGTTAAAGCTATTTCTTCAGTAAGATCTTTCCCCTTTTCTCCAAGGTTTGATGCTACTCTCAGAAGTGCCTGATCTATTCCCATACCGGCTTCAGTACATATAACCAGTAAATCCAGTGCATCAGGCAGTACTCTGTCAATATTTTGCTGGCGTCCTGTAGCAATTTTATCTACAATAAAATTTGTCCCTATAAATCCAAAAATACCGGCTATAAAAGCTAATCCCAGTGCAGCTTGCACATCTTTGCCAAACACAGAACAAACAAATAAAAATCCTCCAGCAAATACGACTGCCATTGTAAATTTTATTGCATAAAAAAATTGAAGGGCTTTTTTACTTCTAAATCCTGCTCTTATTAAGAGCTTCCTTGCCTGAGACTGTTTGTTATACGGAACTTTTTCTGCCATCCAGTTTCCTACCTGCTCACCAAGCGGAACTAATACTCTCCTTGCAAAAGATTCATCTTTATCAGGCTGTTCTTCTGCATATCCTGTGCCCTGAGAACCAATACTCTTCTCGGATAACCAGAACTTTAGTCTTTTATTAATCTCATTTGACTGGGAAGAAATTTGCTTCATTCTGTAGACAGCAAGAAGGATCAAAAAGATTGAACCAAATGTACATAAGCTGATTAAAATTATTGTAAAATAACTCATCCCCGATTAAACCTCTAGTTTTGTAATTTTTTGTATAACAAGATACCCAAATGTCATAGAAACAACACAGCCAATTAAAATCATTTTTCCAAGCGGATCAGTAGCAAACGAATTATAAACACCAGGAGCAAGTATATTTAATAAAATATATAATCCAACCGGCAAAACCATAAGTAAAATTGCAGAACCCTGATTTTCTGCTGTAAGTGCTTTTATCATACCTTTTAATCTGAATCTTTCTCTTACAGTATTCCCGATGCTTAAAGTTAATTCAGCCAGATTTCCGCCAAGCTCTCTGTTTATAATTATTCCTGTACATAAGATCTGAACATCCATTGTATTTATCCTTTTTGCAAGATTATTTAAAGCATCGCTTATCGGAAATCCAAGATTAATTTCAACAATAACTTTCCCAAATTCTTCACCAATTGGAGCCGGAAATTCGTCTGCTAAGTGTTTTAATGCAGCCTGTACATCTAATCCTGCCCGCAGATCACTGCTTATTAAATCAAGTGCCTGAGGCATTTGCTTAACAAAATCTGCTGTTCTTTTTTCTTTTAAAAAATTCAACACAAAGTATGGAATAATTGCTATACCAAAACCTATAACAGGAATATGAAAAAATACACTTACAAGGATCAGTCCGGCTAACCCAACAAAGAAAGTTAAAAGTAAAAACTCACCGATTTTGATTTTTAATCCGCTTTGCTCAATAAGATTAATTAATGATTTGGCATTTTTCTTTAGAAATGTTGAAAAAATAGTATTTAACAGCGGGATAGAACTAATTCTTGAATCTTTTCTCAGTCCGGTTTCAGATCCTTCCTGATTTTTATTAGTACTATCCTCGCTGAAAAATTGTTCTTTAGCTTCAGTTGCCTGTTTTACTCTTTGATCCTGAATTTTTTTATCTTGCATTTTTTGCCATGCTAAATAAAATACTATACAGAACATGATTACTGCAAGAAAGCCAATAGCTGAGAAAAAAAGTGGTACAAGCATGATTTATAAGTTCATGTTAAACATTTCTGCAGGTAGTTTATACCCCATTGCTTCTATTTTCTTTGAGAAAATAGGCCTTACCCCCGATGGTTTAAATATACCCTTTACCTTACCATTTTCGTCTACTCCTTTTTGCTCAAAAGTAACAACATCTTGTGTAGTAATAACCCCATTTTCCATACCGGTTACCTCAGCTATCTGAGTAATCCTTCTTGAGCCATCTGAAAATCTGTTTAGCTGGCATATCAAATGAACTGCCGAAGCAATTTGTTCGCGGATTGCTTTTTGGGGAAGATCTATTCCTGACATTAAACACATTGTTTCAAGTCTGCTAAATGCATCTCTTGCAGTGTTTGCATGCAAAGTCCCCATGCTGCCGTCATGTCCTGTATTCATTGCCTGTAAGAGATCAAGCGCTTCACCGGATCTTATTTCTCCAAGTATTATTCTTTCGGGCCTCATACGCAGCGCATTTTTTACAAGATCTCTTTGGGTAATCTCACCTTTGCCTTCAAGATTTGGCGGTCTTGTTTCAAGCCTGACCACATGTTCTCTTTGCAGCTGCAACTCAGCCGCATCTTCAATAGTAACTACACGCTCATGATCCGGAATGTATCTTGAAAGAGCATTTAAAAAAGTAGTTTTCCCTGAACCGGTACCACCAGAAACTATAATATTCATTCTGCAAAGAACACAGAGTTTAAGCATGTCACATATTGGCTGTGTAATGGCACCGAATTTAACCAGATCATCAAGAATAAATTTCTTTTCTGAAAATTTTCTAATTGAAAGTGCTGCACCGTCTATTGAAAGGGGTAAAATTATTGCATTAACACGTGAGCCGTCTTTTAATCTGGCATCTACCATTGGAGATGACTCATCAACCCTTCTGCCAACACCACTTGTAATGCGGGTTATTACCCTCATAAGATGGCTTTCATCATCAAAAACAATATTTGTTTTTTCAAGAACACCTTTTCTCTCAGCATAAACCATTTTAGGACCATTTACTAAAATATCATTTACAGCAGTATCCCTTAATAAGGGTTCAATCGGACCAAGGCCTAAAATATCATCTATAAGTTCTTCTATTAACTGTTTTCTGTCATTGCTTCCTAATGGCACACCTTCTTCCTGGAGCAGTGTTTCAATTAAGTTTATTATTTGTTGTCTTGAGGATTCATTGCTTACATCGTCGCTAACTTTCCCCATATCCAGTTCAGTAAGAAGTTTTGAGTGTAATTTCTTTTTTAAGTCTTTATAAGAGCTGTTTGCTTTTGAGCTGGTAGCAGGAGTTGGTTTATGCTGAACTGATTTAGGCTGTTCCTGAACTGGTTTAGACTGCTCCTGTATTTTAACTGGTTCAGTCTCTTTTTTTGCAAAGATACTTTTTGAAAAAGGTTGATTTGGTTGGTTCATATATTATTAAGTTATCTCCTTTTAAAACCAGTTCAGTAGTCCTTTTTTCTTAGCTTTTTTGTCTTCAGGAACAGACTCCTTTTCTTTAGTATTTTCAGCATCTTCCCTGTGCGGGATATCAGATTTTGTAAATTTGCTTGCAAGGATATTAAATGAGGTAGCAAGGGAAGAATTTGGTGAAACTTCTAAAACTGGTCTGCCGTAGTTTGCTGATTCCACGCATAACTCCCAGTCATTTGGAAGTGAATGAAAAATCGGATGATTGATTTGTTTTTGAATAAGTTCTGGTTCTAAACTTCCTATGTACCAGTTTTGCCTGTTTATTACTGGTTTTATTTTGTACTCCGGAATGCCAATTTCTTTCAGTGTGTTTATAAAAAATCTGTTGTCTCTGATTGCTAATAGATCAAACGTAGTTAATAAAAGGACATCGGTGGCTTTTTGTATAAACAGCATTGTCATTTCATCCAGTAAATGTGTAGAAGTATCGATGATAATATAATCATAGACTTCACTTGCAATATCAAGTAAATGTTCCAGGCTCTGCATATTCATATCATTAAGATCACTTGTTTTCATTAATCCGCCAATTATTGACAGATTTTTTCCAACTGTATTCACTGCATTAGTAAGATATTCTTCGTCCAGATTAGTACCCTGTCTGCAAATATCTGCCAGAGTGCATTTTGGAATTACATTAAGTAAAACTGTTATATGATTTGAAAATCCGGCACTGTCTATTATTAATGTTTTCTTTTCATATATATGTGCAAGTGAATAGCTCAGATTTACAGCTGCCGTACTTACTCCTGTTCCGCCTTTATAGCTTGTAAATGCAATTATTTTTGCTGTTCGTCTGGTAACAGCACTTGCTCTGGGAGCTGTATTTAAACGATCCAGGCTGGAAATAAGTTCTGATCTTTTAAACGGTTTTACAAGAAATCCTACAGCTCCGAGTTTAATCCCTTCAATTGCAATATCAGCATCCTTAGTATCTGACACAATTAAAAAATGTTTTCCGACAAGATTTGGAGCAATAGCATTTAAAGTATTATGTGAGTTTTCATGATTACCTGAAAATTCAAGTATTACCAGATCTGTTTCTTTTATTGAAGCAGGTTCTCCTATTGTTTTGGAATCAGTTTGAATGGATATTTCAACTGGCCCTTCCCATACATCAGAGAAAGTTTCCTTCCAGTATTTTTCAGAATTTTCCTGAGTTACAATCGTTACTTTAAGCATAGGTTAACGGTATAGCAATCCTTTGTTTCCTTAATTATTAATGTGCCCTTATAAAACATTCGACAAACTACATTAATAGACCAGATGTGATTAGTTTCACAGTTTTGGCATTTAATTCTTTATTACGTAAATTTGAGACATAGATAACTATGTCTAATCTTTTCTGGCAATAGCACTACAGACAGATAGTTTCAAAGCGGGAAATAAAGGGATACCCCTGCGTCAATAACTTTATGAAAATTCTGTTAAGTTTAATTTTATTTCTGTTACTTGGTAATTTATTTCTGTTTTGTTTTGCAAATGAATCTGTAATTCACGGTTATATCACAAATAAAACTTACAAACCGATAAAATTACAAATTTTTGATATTGACAAAGATTTAATTTATCAGGCTGAAAATGATTTAGAGGATAATTCATATACTCCTTTTATAAATTTAAAAGTTACTGCTGAAACTACAACAGATTATTCTATAGTTTCAGATGAAAACAATATATTCATTCCAAAAACCACAAAGCTTTTCGGGTATATCAGTGCAATTCAGGCTCCGCGCAGTTTTGACAGAAGAGGATATTTTAAAATTACCTTTGATAAGGCAGTATGCCCTGATGGAGAAAGTATTGATTTAAAATCCAAATTATCTTCCAGATCCGAAGCAAAAGTTTATAATCCTCTAAGACACGTTGGCAAAGCTACTTTAAGTTTACTTGGCGGGTCGCTTGCAGGGACATTGTTTTCTTTCCAATTTGGAGGACTGCCATTAGCTATTGCTTCGCATGGTTATTCCCTGGCAATCGGAGCAGCAGCAGGTGGCTTTCTGGGAGCAGCCGGGGGTATTGCAGCAAAAGGTAAAAAATCTTCAATCGAGCCCGGTGATGAACTCATTATTGTACCGCTTGATGATGTAAGTCTGAGTGAGCTTAATCAGATCGTATGTAAAAACACAGAAATATCTCAGACAAAAGAAGAGTCTTCTCCAACCAGTGTAAAGATTGAAATTATTTCTGTAAAAAAGAAGAAAGATTTATTAGGTGAGTCTGCCTTAAAAATAAATATTAAGTTTACAAATAACTCAGATAAACCTTATAAACTTAATAACTTCTTTTTAAAGGATTCTCAGGGCAACGAATACACTACATCCTTTACAGATGTAAATAGTGATATATTTTTAAGCTTTCCTCCAAACGAAACTAAAAATGCACAGATTGAATTTCTGGTAGATCATCCAAAAGCAAGCCACTGGCTTCTTTTAAAAGATCAAAACTTTAATGAAGTTCTCGGGATGTGGAAAATAAAGGGTTAATGCATTAAACTTCCCTTAATCATTTTTTGTTAACTTGTACAGTGCTAAATATTATTTTTTTTATCTATTAAGGAGGATTTTGAAAATGGTAAGAGTAAATCCGACCGGAGACAATGTTCTGCCACTAAACACTTCTTCTACCTCTACAGAAGCTCCTGCCACTGGAAGACAGGACAGATTAACAGAGTTAGCACGCAGACGCTCAGGCTCAGATTCTGATTCGCCAGCTGGTGAACAATCGCAAGTATCATTTCAGGATGCAGTTGAAAAATTAAAAGGAACAGTTGGCACTGCTGTAACCTATGTAAATAACTTAGATGGCGGGGGTTTATCTCCATCAGCAGAAACTATAACTCCTGGTAAATTATCAAACGCACTATATATAGTCGAAGGAACTTCTGTCAATCAAACTACCTCTGGTGCACCTGGTCCAGATGGCAAACCTGGACCAGATGGCGCACCAGGTCCAGACGGCAAACCCGGCCCGGATGGCAAACCTGGTCCGGATGGCGCACCCGGTGGTGAAGGATCGTTTTCAACTGGCACACCCGGTGGTGAAGGATCATTTTCAACTGGTAATGTAAAGAAGAAAGGTTTAAATATAGGAAAATTTGTACAAAATGGATTAAAAGATGTAATTAGCTTTCCACTAAAAGTAGCAGGCACTGTTATAGGTGGAGTAACTAATGGGGTAAAAAAAGGCGTTAATGCTGTTAAGCAAGCTACAAAACCTATATGGAAACCTATTGAAAATGGTATTAAGTCAATTGGAAAATTCTTTAAAAAACTTTTTTAATTGCTTGTTACAGACATTTTCTTATCTAAACAACCAATGCCTGGCAGGTTTTTTCCTTCAATAAACTCTATGGATGCTCCGCCGCCAGTACTAACGTGAGTAAATAAATCAAAGGAAATTTTTAAATTCTCAAGAGCGCTAATAGAATCCCCGCCACCTGCTACAGTAATAGATTTTTTCTTTGTAGCTTCAACAAGAGCCTGGGCAACTGCTTTTGTACCACCAATAAACTGAGGATCTTCAAACATACCCATAGGCCCGTTCCAGAAAAGTGTTTTTGACTGACTGATCATCTTTACAAATTTCTCAATGGTTTTAGGACCAATATCTAACCCTGTATAACCATCAGGGATTTTATCCACAGGATAAACAATTAACTCTTTATCCGGCTTTTTATTGTCCAGGTCTCCTTTTTTTACACAAACCATATCTTCAGGTAAAATCAAAGCTACTGCATTTTCTTCCTTAAGAAGGTCAAGTTCCTTAATCAGTGGAATAATTTTTTCTTCATAGAGAGAATTCCCGATTTTTCCACCTTTAGCTTTTATAAATGTAAATGCCATAGCTCCGCCAATTAATAATGTGTCTACTTTTGGAATTAATTGTTTTATGACTTCAATTTTTGAGGAGATTTTACTGCCACCAAGAATAGTAGTAAACGGCCTTATCGGATTAGTAAGAACCTTTGCCAAAGAGTCAACCTCTCTTTGTAGCAATAGGCCGCCAAGGCAGGGGCTTAAAAAAGCACACACTCCTGCAGTACTGGCATGAGCACGATGACTTGTACCAAAAGCATCATTGACGTATATTTCAAACGGCTTTGCCAGATTTCTGGCAAAGTCAGAATCGTTTTTTTCCTCTTCTTGATAGAATCTTATATTTTCCAGAAGACAAACTTCTCCTGGTTTCAGATTATTAATAACAGTTTGAATTTCAGGTCCGACTGAGTCATTTAATTTTAAAACTTTCTTATCAAGCAATTCTGAAAGTTTTTCACCAACAGGATCCATCTTAAGATCACTGTCAAAACCTTTTGGTCTTCCTAAGTGTGAAACAAGAGCTGTCTTTGCTTTAGCTCCTATTAAATATCGGATAGTAGGAAGTGAGGCTCTTATTCTGAGATCATTGGTAATTACAATCTTATTATCTTTTTTCTCAGTCGGTACATTAAAGTCAACCCTTACAAGTACTCTTTTGTTTTCTAAATCTTTTTGAGGAATGTCTTTAATAGTTAGCTGTTCCATAAGTTTATATTTTACCTGAAATACCAGTAAGCTCCTAAAACATGCAGTATAATTAAGGTTCTTATGCAATCACAACTATAGGTTTGCCTGATTTATTCGGTGAATCCGATCAAACGAAAAGTAGCAATAGAGAAAAAGTTTAGCTTGTCTAAACTTAATAAAAGAAAGTGCAAACTTGTTTTGCGCTATAAAAAAATATGGACGACAGTATAAAAGTAGATATTGAAGGTAATTTATATTTTGAAGGGCAAAAACTTACCCATGACAAAATTATAGAGTTTTTTAAAAAACTTGACTTTGAAAAAGTTGACGACAAAACCTATCAGTTAAAATGGCAGAATAATAATCAGACTCAAAGAATAAATATTATTCCTGAAGATACTATTTTTATAATAAAGGATGTTGTAAAAGAAAGTAATGAAATTAAACTTGTCATAAATGACGAAACCATGGAAAAGCTTGAGACATCAACGCTGGAATTTAACGGAAATATTCCATATGCATTAATAAAACGTGGGAGAATTAAAGCCAGATTCAATCGGCATGCAGCTTTTAAATTGGGTGAAGTAATGTTAGGTTCTTAACTCCAGCAAGGATAGCTACCTAACCAGCGATAGAAACTGAATTCAGAAGCTACCTGACTTAAAGCTCTCTTTAATGCCGGATCCTCTCTGTGTGCTTCCAGATCCACGTAAAAAATATATTCTCCAAGAGCTTTTCTCGACGGACGCGATTCTATTCTGGAAAGATTGATCTTTTCATTACTAAAAGAATTTAAAACTCCGACTAATGTACCCGGCTTATCATATGGCACTCCAAATGCAATTGTAGTTTTGTCTTTTCCAGCAGGTTTCATTGTTTCAGTACCAATCACAACAAACCTGGTAAAATTTTCTTTCTCATCATTTATACCTGTTTCAAAAACCGGCACTTTATATATTTCTGCAGCCATTTTCGGACCTATTGCTGCAAGTCCGTTATTTACTTCACTTACTATTTTTACAGCCAGAGAATTACTGGCAGCAGGTTCCAGAACAGCATCAGGTAAAAACCTCTTTAAATAGCTCTGGCACTGGCTTAAAGCCTGTACATGAGCAATAACTTTTTTAACATCGTTTAAGTTTTTTGTTCTTGTAATTAAACAGTGTTCTATTGGAATAATCACTTCATGGTTTATAGTTACTTTTTGAGAAGCCCGACTTAGCTGATCCAGTGTTTCACCCACAGAGCCTTCAATAGAGTTTTCAATTGGTACAATACCGCTTTGAATCTTTCCGGAGCTTATTGAATCAATAACCTGACTTATTGTTTGAAAAGAGGATATCTCTTCCTTCTTTTTTACTTTTTCTAAGTAGGAAGATAAGGCTTGATGTGTAAAAGAACCTTCAGGACCAAGATATCCAATCATAATTTCTTCACTTATAAATTATCAATAATAAAACCATTAAAAATCATCAAAGTCATCTTCTTCATCACTTATATCATCTTCATCATCAGTAGTCGAATCGCCTAAGTCACTTAGAATTTCATCTACTAAATCCAAAGCCTCTTCATTCTCACCTTTTTTAACAAGTTTAATTATTTGTTTTATTTTTGCTGAAAGGTCACTTTTTTCCTTGCTTGTAAATTCTTTAACTTTACGAACCTCATTTTGTGCACTTTTAAGTATCTTAAGAGCTGCTTTTTTATCGCCTTCATCAATAAGATCAAAAACATCCTCCATATCTAAAGTAAGTATTTCAAGAGAAGGAAGATCACTGGTAGAAGGCTTTGCAGGAGTATTTTTTGTAGAATCCTTTTTTTCTTTTGTATGCATTCTTGTACAATTTGCACTTACAGATAAAGAAAACAACAACTGTACACATAAAATCAATGATAAAAATTTATTAAAGTTTTTCACATTAACCCCCTAATCTGTAACCAAATCCCCTCACGGTCTGTAAGATTTTTGGTCTTGCAGCATCTTCTTCTATTTTTTGGCGTAACCAGCAAATATGAACATCTACTGTCTTTGTATCTCCATCGTAATCAAGCCCCCAGACACGTTCAATGAGGTCATCCCTTGAATAAACTCTTCGGGGGTTATTCATGAAAATTTCAAGAAGTGCATATTCTCTGGGTGAAAGTGAAAGTTCTTTATCTGCCAGCCATACACGATGTGAAGCAGTATCCATAATAATGTCGCCAAACCTAAGCCTTTTTCCCGGTGATTGTGAAACCTGCTGTGCACGTCTTAAAACAGAACTAATCCTTGCAAGCAGTTCTTCCCATGTAAAAGGTTTAGTTACATAGTCATCTGCTCCTGCAGTAAGCCCTTCTACAATATCTTCTTTTGCAGTTCTTCCTGTAAGCATAATTACAGGAGTAAAATCCTGTTCTTCACGAACCTGTTTAAGTATATCCACACCCTGCAGATCAGGAAGTGTCCAGTCCAAAATTATTAAATCTGGTTGTTCTTTTCTAAAAGCTTCAAGTGCAGTTTTTCCATCATAAGTCGTTATAGTGTCATATCCTTTTTGCTTTAAGTTATAGGCAATTGGATCTATCAGGTTTACTTCATCATCTACTAACAAAATTTTGTTTGGCATTTCTGTCCCCTTTTTAATTCTTTTAAGGTATTTATAAGATTAACTTACCATAATCTAGATTAAGGTAAACCTTCTTTAATCGTATTCCTTAACCAATACTTAGTCAATCGGCAGGTAGATAATGAAGCTAGAGCCCTTTGCTGGCTCAGATTTAACCTCTATTTTTCCACCGTGTAGATCAATAACATTCTTAACAATTGATAGACCTAGCCCTGAGCTTCCCTTAGCTCTTGTTTTATCAACTCTGTAAAACCTGTCAAAGATTTTTGATATCTCATTAGGGGCTATCCCTATTCCTGTATCATCAATTTTAAAACTACCGGCACTGGGCCCGGGCCTTATAAAAATATTTGCACCTTCAGGACTGTACTTAATCGCATTCTCAATTAAATTCTGAATGACATGATCCATCTGTTCAGGATCTGCAAAAATCTCATATTCATCCGGGAGTTCGTTTGTAATTTTTATTTTATTTTTATCTGCAATTGGTTGAAGTAACTTAACAGCCTCATCAGCCTTAGCTTTTAAATTGATTTTTTTCTTTGCCTGAGAAAGCCTGCCAGATTTGATTTTGCTGATATTTAAGAGAGCATTTACAAGTTTTGTTAATCTGTCTACTTCACCGTTAATCTGTTCTAAAAACTTTTTTAGCATTTCAGGGTCATTTTTCGCGCCAAGCAGTAAACTTTCAGTAAGAGTTTTAATGTTTGTAATTGGCCGCCTTAATTCATGACTCATCTCGCCAACAGTTTCCTGAAAAGTTTCTGAAACTAAAAGAATAATATTCCCATCTGCAGCAATAATCTTTTTTAATTTAACCGGTTTTGAAAGCCCGACTAAATCCTTTTCATTTATCCCGGATGTATTTAAAATTTCATTTATCTGATTTTCTGTCTGAGTAAATTTTCCTTTCTTTAACTCTTCATTAGCAGTTTCCAAAAGAACAAGAGCATATTTATTCCAGGATATTAATTCTTTTTTGGAATTAAAGAGCAACAAACCAACCGGAAAGTCATCAATGTAATTTTTTAAAAGTTCAAATGCTTCTTGTATTTCTGGCATGGTTTTTAATTTTCAATTCTTTAGAATAGACGACATTTTTATAAAAATGTCGTCAAATATATAATTCTTATTCCCACATTAATAAAAAATTGCTAAATTTTACCCTGCAGTAACATAAGTCTCGGATTTTTCAGAAACTAATTGCCTTAATTCGGGATAACCGTCCAATAGAGGATCTTCTTCAATAATTTGGATTGCTTTTTTTCTGGCTAAATCCAATACTTCAGCATCTCCAATCAGATCTGCAAGTCTTAAATCAGGTAAACCGCTTTGCTTGATACCTAAGAATTCTCCCGGGCCTCTGATTCTTAGATCTTCCTGAGAAATAATAAATCCATCGTTGGTTTGAGTCATAATACTAAGCCTTTTCATAGCTTCATCAGAGTAACTTTGAGGAGCTAAAAGGCAGTACGCCTGTTCTCTGCCTCTTCCGACACGACCTCTTAACTGATGAAGCTGGGACAAACCAAATCGTTCAGCATTTTCAATCATCATAACAGTTGCATTTTGCACATCTACACCAACTTCAATTACTGTAGTGGTAACAAGTACATTTATTTCATTATTAACAAATAATTTCATTACTTTTTCTTTGTCAGCTGTAGGTAACTCTCCATGCATAAGTCCGACTTTCAAATCTTTAAATACTGTCTTGGACAACTCTTCAAATTCTATAGTGGCAGCCTTTGCAGACAGTTTCTCTGATTCATCAATTAAAGGAAAAACAATATATGCCTGTCTGCCTTTAGCAACTTCCCCGCAAATTAAATGAAATGCTTTTTGTCTCTGCATTGGCTGAATTGTCGAGGTTTTAATCGGGATGCGGCCTTTAGGCAACTCATTAATTTCAGAGAGTTCCAGATCACCATGAAGAGCTAAAGCCAGGGTTCTTGGGATAGGAGTAGCTGTCATAAATAATCTTTCTATATTTTTTCCTTTTTGTAAAAGGGCATCTCTCTGCTTTACTCCGAATCTATGCTGTTCATCTATAACTACCAAGCCAAGATTGTTAAACCGGACATCCTCCTGAATTAATGCATGAGTTCCAACTACTATTTTTATCTGACCGTTAGACAAACCCTGATAAATTTCTGTTTTTAATTTATTTGGTGTACTGCCGGTTAAAAGGGCAACCTCAATTCCTAAAGGATTTAAATATTCCTGAAATCTTCTTAGGTGCTGATTAACAAGAATTTCTGTAGGAGCCATAAGAGCTGTCTGGTAGCCATTTTCAAGAGCAAACAAAAGAGTCATAAGCGCAACAATTGTTTTACCGCTTCCCACATCACCCTGCAAAAGCCTGTGCATAGGCTTACTATTCATGAGATCTGATTTAATCTCATTAAAAACCCTCTTTTGAGCATTTGTTAATTCAAATGGCAATGATTTGATTAATTTTTCTAAAATTCCGCCTTCTTTTTCCTTAAGACAAAGTCCGGTTCTGTTTTTGTCAATCAATCTCCGCCTGTAAGCCAGCTGTAACTGCATAAGAAAAAACTCTTCAAACACAATTCTATTCCTTGCAAATTCACACAGCTGCTGGCTTTCGGGAAAGTGTATCTGTGCTAAACTTGTTTTTAAATCAAGAAGTTTTTCATCTTTTATAATTTTCTTTGGTAAGGTTTCCTGAATTAAACTCCCATAAGATTTAAATCCGTTTGAAACAATTTTTCTGACAAATTCTTCTGTAATGCCTTCTGTAAGGGCATAAACAGGCACAATTCGTGAAGTGTTCAGACTTTCATCTTCAGAATGATCTTTATATATGACTTCAATAGCCGGATATGTAAGTGAAAAAGATCTGGAATATTTATCAAATGAAACTGTTCCTGAACACACTACTTTTGCACCAACAGGATATTGCTTTTTATATTGAGCTAAAATTATTCTGCCGAACTTTCCGGCAATAAATTTTGTAATATTAATTCTTCCGGTTCCATCTTCTACACAAATAGTAAAAATAGTTAAGTCTTTTCTCTTTGGAGGATTGTAGGCTTTAATAGATTTAATGGTTCCACAGATAGTAACACTGTCATCAAGCCTTAAATCCTTTATTGGAAGCTGCTTTTGGTAATCAATATAAGTTCTTGGATAATACTGGAATAAGTCATTTACAGAAAAAATCCCAAGCCTGTTTAATACCAGAGACATTTTAGGGCCTACACCTTTTACGTATTTAACATCAATTTTTTTTGGATCTTTCTCGAACGTTTTGTTCGTCATAGAGACGCCCCGCTGGGGCGTCTCTATAGATGATCGTTTATTTTTGTCTGATATCTCTTTTAAAATCTCCTGTGCCTTATGAATGGTATACATCCTGGCAGTGATATCCTGAACAGGATAAGCATAAAATAAATTAATAAGAGATTTTAGCTGGTTTTTGTCATTTAAAACAGACGAAAGAGTTTTTGCATTTTGAATTATAAAATTTGAAAAGGTGTTTTTTTTACCCTTTGCATTTATATAATGCTGATCAATTTCATAGTTAATTGCACTTTGCAGTATTTTTAGTTTTTCCTGAATTACTGCACTCATTGCATTTCACCAGTTAAACCTCTATTCGGGTATCCCGCCGGCTATAAAAACAGCTTCCATCATATATCTCTGCGTTTAGTTTACACACCCCCTATTCTAATAGATATTATAAAGGTTATAATTACTAGACATGGCAATGATAGTAGAAACAAATTATTTTGGTGGCTTTGAACAGGCAGATGATCCTAAAATGTTAATTATTCCGGTCCCTTATGAATATACTACTTCTTACATAAAAGGAACAAAAAACGCACCTCAGGCAATCTTAAACGCAAGCAAACATTTAGACTCTTTTGATGAAGAACTCTGGGTAGATATTTCAAAAATAGGAATAAATACTTCAAATTTTGTAAGCAGTGAATTTGTAAGCAATAAATCAAAACAACCATTTGTTGAAATTGAACAGGCTGTAAGAGCTGCAGTAATAAATGGTTCTATGCCTCTTGTAATCGGCGGAGAACATTCCATTATCTGTGGTTCCATGAAAGCTATTTATGATCTTTTTCCTGATGTTTCAATCCTGCATTTTGGAGCAAGATCTTACTTAAAATCCACAACTCTGGAAAATAAATTCAGCAATGAGTGTATTTTTAAAAGAATTAATGAAACAATGCCGGAGTTAAAAATAGTTCAGGTAGGAATCAGATCCCTTTCAAATGAAGAATCTAACTGGCTTGAGACAAGTAATCCGAATATAGAAATCTATTTTAGCAGGGACAGAAACAGGTGGAATGTCGCTGATATTCTGACAAATCTTTCAAAAAATGTTTATCTTAGTTTTAATTTCAATGCTCTGGATTCATCTGTTATGCCATCTGCTTCTATTCCGGAACCGGGAGGATTTAGTTTTGAGCAGGCTTGTGACATTATTAAAAATGTTTGTGCATTCAAAGAAATAGTAGGAATGGATTTTGTAGAATTCTCTCCGGTAGCTAATTTCAATGCACCGGATTTTACAGCAGCTAAATTAATTTATAAAAGTATTGGATATTCTTTTGCAAGGGAGCTTGGAGCTTTTGAGGAAGAAGAGGCAACCTTAGTCAGCAGTAAATTATAATAACAAAGAATTAGTTTGGATTGAATTTATTGACTTAAAACTCAGTTCCTTAACCTTTGGTACTTTCATTAAACATGGAACCTGAGTTAGTCTAGAAATTATATCGGGCGCTGTTTTTATAACCGGATCGTCAAGAGTCTCATCATACAGAGAGATTACAAAGCCTAAAAGATTTAACCTTTTTTGTTTTGCAAACTCAATAGTTAAGACTGTGTGATTGATAGTACCTAACGCAGCACGAGCAACTATTACTAAAGGGTAGTTTAGGTCTTTAACCAGGTCGGCTACTAAATAGTGAATCGTGAATCGTGAATCGTGAATCGTTTTTTGTTCTTCCGAGCGACGAGCGACGAACGACGAATTACGAATTGGCACTGCAATTCCGCCTATCCCTTCTACTATTACACAGTCAAATTCTTTTTCAAGTTTTTTTATATCGGAGATTATTTTTTCAATTTCAATTTTTTTATTTTCATGTTCTGCTGAAACTACCGGTGCAGCAGGTAGTGAGAAACTATAAGTATTAAAAATCGGAATTTTATTTCCTGTAAGTTCACCTAAAAAATCAGTATCTCTTGGAGAACCTGTCTGAATAGGTTTTGAAATACAAACTTTTTTATCCTGATTATAAAATGCAAGGGCAAGTATTGATGAAAAAATACTTTTACCAACTCCTGTATCAGTGCCGGTTATGAAAATGTTTTTAATATTTAGATCCAATAAAGAACTTTTACTTCCTGCCTCTTAAAAACTCAGGAATATCCAGAATATCTGAAGCCATTCTTTTTACTTTGTCATCGACAATAGTCCTTATGGGTTTAGCTTCAACTACTTTTTCTTCTTTTTTATCACCTACACCGCCAAAAAATTCTTTAGTAAATTCTTTCGGCTGGGCTTTTTGTTTTTCAGAAGCTTGTTCCTGCATTGAAAAGCCAGTAGCTATAACCGTTATCTGGACTTCGCTCTGGAACTTAGGATCGATTACTGCACCAATGATAATATTTGCATCATCCTGTGCAAGTTCATAGACAAGTCCTGCTGATTCATGAACTTCATGAAGTGTAAGATCAGGTCCGCCGGTAACATTGAATATAATTCCGGAAGCACCGTTAATAGTGGTCTTCAGCAATGGACTTTCAATTGCTTTTCTGGCAGCTTCTGTAGCTCGTCCTTCACCGGTGGCTCTGCCAATTCCCATGAGTGCTGAACCTGCTGCACTCATAATATTTTTTACATCAGCAAAGTCTACATTTATTAATCCGGGAATAGTAATTATGTCAGAGATTCCCTGTACACCCTGAAGTAAAACATCATCTGCCTGTTTAAACGCATCATATACTGTGGTTCTTCTTTCAATTACCTGAAGCAGTTTGTCATTTGGAATGGTAATTAATGCATCTACTTTTTGTTTCAGGGCTTCAATGCCTTGCTCTGCCTGATTAATTCTTCTTCGGCCTTCAAAAGTAAATGGCTCTGTACAAACTCCAACTGTAAGTGTTCCCAGATCCCGTGCTACTTCAGCTACGATAGAAACACCACCGGTACCTGTTCCACCGCCCATTCCACAAGTTATAAAAACCATATCAGAACCTTCAAGTGCAACTGCAAGCTCATCACGGCTTTCTTCAGCTGCTTTTAATCCGACAGTAGGATTGCCACCTGCTCCAAGTCCTTTTGTTAATTTGGCTCCAATCTGAATCTTATTTGGAGCTGAACATAATTGAAGCGCCTGAGCATCTGTGTTAACTGCCCAGAATTCTACATTGCTTAAATTTGCTTCAATCATTCTGTTTACAGCATTGCAGCCTGCACCTCCAACACCAAAAACTTTTATTTTCGCAAGTGAAATATTTAAATTTGAATTTGAATCAAAACTTTGTTCTTTCATAGTTCTATTTTTTCCCTCTTTTTAAATTCCTAACCTACTTTAGACCTATCTTAGATATGCTATGACCACACTTAAAAAAATGCAAGTATCTATTTGGCATATCTTTTCAGATAAACATTTTTTGTCACTTCCTAAAAAAATGAATTTGGCCTTTAAACTCATATTTAAGGCCTTTTTTTTAGATATTTACAATTAAAAAATTGTGCTTAAATAAGGTTCCCGAAAACTTTACGTTTAGTTATTATTTGGTAATACACACTTCAATATTCTCCCTCTTCTCCGGATTTTAATAGATCCTGTTTTTCTCTTTTTCTGGATTTTGCTCTTTTTTGGTGATCTATTTTAGGCAAACTTAAATCTTTGCCACCTGTTGATTTAGCTTTTGATTCTTGTTTTGTACTATATATAATTTCTTTTTTTGCTTCTGCGAGAATTTTAAGATAGCTATTATATCTGGACAGGGATACTTCTCCTTTTTTAATCATTTCTTCCATCACACAACCCTCCTCACCATTATGAAGACAATTATAAAAACCACACTTTATAATTTTTAAATCTTCAAAGGTAGTTAATATCTGATTCAAATTCAACCCGCCAAAACTAAACTGCGTAAACCCCGGCGTATCCACTAAAAAGCTTTCATTACCAGAATGGCCGTTTTTTATATCAATCAGCTGAACATTTCTTGTAATATGTTTACCTTGTCTAATCGAACTTAAATCTCCAATCAGTACAGAAGCATGCGGAGCTAATGCTTTTATCAGGCTTGATTTTCCTACACCTGACGGTCCGGCAAGAACTGAAGTTTTATTTTTTAATTTCTCTGCAAAACTATCCAGTCCTTCTTTTGTAAGTGCAGAAACATGGGAAATGTCAAAGCCGGATTTTTGATAAAGTTTATTAATATCAATTTTTTTCAGATCTATTTTATTTATGCAGATTAAACACTTTTCATCCGGCAGTTCATAACGTACAAATGATAAATAACGATCCAGATTATACTCATCAAAATCAGGTTCAACACTGGAAAAAACAGTTATTACCTGATCAATATTTGCAACGGGTGGTTTGCTTAATTTGTTTTTTCTGTCTTTTACATTAATTATAATCCCGTGTTTTGAGTCCGAAGTTTCAAATTCAACATTATCTCCTACAAAAAGATATTTCCCTTCTTTAAGCAAACGTGCTCTTGCAAAGCACTCCCAGACTTTATTTTCAGTATCAGTTACATAATAAAAATTTGCCAGGATTTTTGTAATTTTCCCGTTTAAGTTCATGATTTTCGCCACATAATGCTTGATCCGTTTTGAGTGAGTTCCGGCACCTCCTGAATAAACAGCTCTGTCAGAAAAAAAGAAATAAATGGTAAAAAGGGCATTAACACTAAAGCTAAAATTAAATCATATCCAATCATGCTAAAAGATAAATACCAGGTAATGTCCAGCCAGCCAGTTTTAAAAAACAAAAGATAAATAACCCCCAGAAGATGCGTAGTCAAAATTGGGACAAAAACCGCCAGGATTTTTTTATTATTGCTATAAAACCAACCGCTTAAAAAAGCATTAAAAGGCAGAGAAATTAAATATCCAAAAGTCGGTTCTTTAAAGTAATCAAATCCGCCGCCGCCTGCAAATGCAGGAAAACCTAAAAACCCAATTAAAAGATAAGTAATCAAAGTTAAAAAACCTGCTCTTGGTCCAAGCAAAACCCCGCATGACCAGACAATGACAGTCTGTATATTATAAGTCTGCATTTCAAAATTAAAGCGCGGGCAAAAACTCAGCAAAAAATCAATCAAACTGTGTTCTAAGTCCTTTTTGGGGAAATTTATTCCAATGAAAGGTAATTTTACAAGTATAAAATTACTCAAAAAGATTAAGAAAAGGAATATAAGAATAATTAGCCAACGATTCTGATATACAATCTTATGCTTCATAACATGTTTTCAATTATCACATAATTTGCAGAGGCATGGTAGCCCCATGCCTCTGTACATGTATCAAATTGGTAAGGTTTCAAACAACGGAACAATCTTAATCTAATGAAATCTGATAACATGTGAGCAAAGAATAAATATTATGGATGAAGTTATAAATTCACCTCTAACCAAAGCTGAAATAAAGCCTGCAATCAGGAAAAATGTTATTCCCATAACATCTATTTCAGATCTTGGCAGTATTGTGGCAGAAATTCAAAATCAATTAGGTTCTTTGATTGCAAAGCTTGATAATGATGTAAGCCCTGAATTTAAAGCTCTTATGGAAGGCTATGTAAACAAGGCAAATGAAACAGAAGGACTGAAAGTTAATCTGGAAAATGCCTCTTCAGGATATGAAGAATTAAAAGGAGAGATAAGCAAGCTTAGAGAAACAAACAGAAACTTAATCCATGAGCTTCAAAATACCAGAGAAACCCTGAGAAATTTAGAAAATGAACTGAATAATTTTCAGGATATTGCAAAAAGAAATGAAGATGACTACAAAGATAAAATTAAAAATTTGACGAAACAAAATCTGGATTATGAAACCAGAGCAAAAACCTTAGAAACAAAAATTACCGAGCTGAAAGAAAATCAAGACAGCATTAAACAGGAATATGCAGATCAAAACTTTAAATACCGCCAGAGCGAGCAGGAACTGGTAATTGAAAAAGAGAAGTTAAAGAAACAGCTTGAAGAGTTTGAAGTTCTCCTGGTAGAACAAAGAGAACAGATAGAGTTTAAGACCAAAGAAGCCGAATACAAAGATGCTCTTTTAAATCAGCTTATTAAAAAGACTACTACAGATAAAGCACTGGCTCAGGAAACTGAAAATAATAAAGAGCCTGAACCAAAAAAGAAAAAAGGCTGGTTTTGTTAGCCAATATATAGTTTTGGAAACCAATCATCCAATATTTCACTTGAAAATCCTAAAGTTACCGGTTCTTTCTTATTAGCAGAAACTAAAAGTCCTTTTTTTAAAAGAGTAGAGAGAACAGTTCTTGCCTGCCTATCTTTATAGCCAGATATTTGTGAAGCTTTTCCTCTTTCAAACTCTCCATTTAATACGGCATAACGAAGTAAGGAAGTGCTGCCTTTGGGCAAGTCTCCGGATTTAATTTTGTCTTCAGTATATAACTCTACTCTTCTTAAAAGATTTGCACCTTCAAGAAGTGAAGACATAAAATCTACCTGATCAATACAACACTCCAGGAAAAACTTACAAAACTTACTAAGACCAGCTTCAGACAGATTTCCTCTTCCATCAAGATCTCCCTGCCTTGGACTATCAGCTTCAACTAATGCTGATTTATACTCTTGAACCCTCCTGGCAAGTCCTCTAGACACAGACCAAAGACTACAACCTATACCAATATGTTTTAAATATGAATGTGAAAGTAACCTTGCCACTCTTCCATTCCCATCATAAAAAGGATGAATCCAGAGTAATCTGTGATGTGATGCTGCTACTGCAATAACTTGTTTTATCTTCGATAAGTTTTTAGACTTATAAGCTTCCTCATAACGTGCTAAAAGACTTTCTAATGATTTGTATCTTGGAGCAATATGTTTACCAACCTGGACATCTCCGTCTCTAACTTTCCCTGGAATCATTTTTACAATTTTTCCTGTATCAGGATTCTTTACAACTTTTAGTTCTTCAGGAAGTAACTTATAAAACTCTTCATGTATCCAGGAAATATATTCTCTTGAAACCACATTTTCTACTGTCTCCTCATCAATTTTTTTTTGTACCTCTATGTGAGACTTTGCTTCAAGCTGCAAATTTCTTTTTTCTTTATTTTTAGAAAAATCTTCCTGAAGAGCCTTTTCTATATCTCGTGGATGTGTATGATGTCCTTCTATTAAATTACTGTAATAGCAATTCATAGAACGAACTAAATCACCAATACTTTTTATTACCTGTGGCTTTAATTGTGAAGCTAGTCTGTTAGCCTTACTAATAAAATCAGAGACCAAATCTTCCAATTCTTTCATGTTACTTTCTGGCATAAGTGGTTCCATTTCTGAAATTGTGGTTAACTTGCCCATATTATTGCCGATATTAAACCTCTTATTTCTTAGAATTATACTACAATAACTCAAGTAATAACATTACATTGCCGATAAAATTGCCGTTTAATTTGCCGATTCAAATTAATCATTTTCAAAAGGCCATGACGGAAGATTTTTTTCCAGTGGTTTATCCTGCCTGTATCCAAGAGCGTATTCAGCTTGCATAATGGTATGTATTTCGCGAGTGCCTTCATATATCATTGCTCCCCTGGAATTACGAAAGTACCTTTCTATATCAAACTCATTGGAGTATCCGTATGCACCTAAAATTTGCAGTGCATCATTTGCTGATTCGAAAGCATTGTTGCAGTTAATCCATTTGGCTAGTGATGTTTCTTTGGTATTCCTTCTGCCATGATTTTTAAGATATCCGGCATTGTAAAAAAGAAGGCGTCCGATATCCCGGGATGCAGCCATTTTAGCAATCATTTGCTGGACAAGCTGATGTCTGCCTATTTCCTGTCCGAAAGTTTCTCTTTCATGGGCGTATTTAACACTTGTTTCAAGACATGCTTCAATAATTCCAACTGCACCGCTGGCTACAGTATAACGACCATTGTCTAAGGCACTCATTGCAATCTTAAAACCATCCCCCTCTTTTCCTAAAAGATTTTCTCTGGGTATTTTTACATCCTGAAAAGAGATACTCCCTGTATTTCCTGCTCTTACTCCTAATTTTCCACAAATTGTGCTTGTGGTAACACCAGGAGAATTTTTTTCCACTATAAAAGCTGAAATGCCATTGTGTTTTTTTTCTTTATTCGTATAAGCAAAAATCAAAAAAATATCTGCTATTTCAGCAAGCGATATCCATGTTTTCTCACCGTTTAAAATGTAGTTGTCTCCTTTAAGCTGTGCAGTTGCCTGAATACCTAAAACATCTGAACCGGCGTTTGGCTCAGTAAGACCAAAAGCACCTATTTTTTCTCCTTGTGCCAGCGGGGTTAAATATTTTGTTTTTTGCTCTTCACTGCCCCACTGAAGAAGAGAAAGGGAATTCAGTCCTGTATGAACAGAGAGAACTACGCGGGCAGATGTATCAATTTTTTCAAACTCAAGACAAATAAGACCCAGTGAAATATAATCCATTCCCTGTCCGCCATATTTTTTTGGAATACAAATGCCTAAAAATCCATCTTTACCCATTTTTTTTAAGGCTTTATAGTCAGGCTCTGCTTTTTCATCACGTTCTTTTAAGGTAGGATAAATTTCTCTTTTTGCAAATTCTTTAGCTGAATTTGCAATCAATAAATGTTCTTTTGTTAGTTCTATATCCACAAAAACTTTCAGTTTAAGAGTATATCATTGGCAGAGTAAAATAAAATGTACTTCCTTTTCCTTCTTCAGATTCAACCCAGATTTTCCCGCCATGCAGGTCTACAATTTTTTTACAGATAGCAAGCCCAATACCAGTTCCTTCATATTCTTCCTTTGTATGTAATCTTTGGAAGATTTGAAATATCCTTTCTTTTTGCTCTTTTGGTATTCCTATACCATTGTCCTTAATAGCAAACAGCCAATCGCTGCCTTCTTGTTTGCAAGAAATATTTATTTCAGGACTTCCATGTTTTGTAAACTTAATAGCATTAACAATCAGATTTTGAAAGAGTACAGAAATTTGATTCTCATCAGTAAAAATTTCCGGTAATGAATCACAGGCAACCTTAGCATTATTTTCACTAATTACTACCTTTAAATTCTTAAGAACTGTCTCCAGAAGTTTATTACAATCGGTCTTTGTAAGTGGTTTTCGCTTTGAGCCAATATGAGTATATTCTAACAAATCGTTGATAAGACTTTCCATTCTCTTTGCACCACCAACAATAAAATTAATATAATCATCTGCATTTTTATCTAATTTTTCCTTATACTTTTTTTCAAGCAAGGCTGCATAGCTATACATTGCACGCAACGGTTCTTTTAAATCGTGAGATGTAATATAAGCATACTGCTCAAGCTGTCCATTTAAAAAAGCTATTTCTTTTGCAGAATCCTTTAATTTTTGTTCTATTTTTTTTCGCTCAGTAATATCAATAACAGAAGCAAGTACAAAAATTTCTTCGGCAGTTTTAATTGGATTTAGTCCAATTTCAATGGGAACTTCAGTCCCATCTTTTTTACATCCAAACAAATCCCTGCCAGCACCTAGTGAACGAATTTTAGGATCAGCAAAGAAACTGTCTCTTTGTTCCACATGGGCAGCTCTAAAGCACTCAGGTACCAGCACTTCAATTTTCTGACCAGTCAGTTCTCCTTTTTTATACCCAAAGAGAACTTCAGCTGTGGGATTAGCAAGAGTAATTGTCCCTTCTTTGTTAACCACAAGCATTGCATTTAATGCTGCTTCAGCTAGTATATCCTCAAGAAAAAGAACCTTCATTTGTTTTACAGTTAAAATTCTTCGTCCGCTTATAAGTTAATCAGTCACTAATAATAACATATTAAGTTTGAGTTGCAGATTTAAAATCTTTAGAGTGTTTACTTAGTTTTGTAAACTTAATAGCGTTAACAATTTCATTAACAAAGTCTTTATCATTTCCCACAGATTTTCTAATATATCCGCTTGCACCACTATTCATAGCTTTAATTACTTCATTTGCATCTGAAGGATAATTTGTTATTAAAAAAACATCTATCTCGGGAAAATTATTTTTAACATGCTTTAAAAGATCAAAACCATCTTTAGCAGGCATTCGAATATCAGACAGGACAAGGTCATAACTATAATCAAGCTTTTTAATAGCTTCTTCTGCGGAAAATGCAGAATCAATCTTTATATTACTTGCATGAAACTCGTCTAATAACTCACGCACCAACCTATGTTCTGCTGTATCATCATCGACAAGAAGAATTTTTGATCTGTTTGTTTCGTTAGTATTTGGCATATAAAGACTGGTATAAAAAATACTTCTTAAAACTACATAAGCAGCAAAAGGCATAACTACTATCAGGGACATTGCTTCGAATTAAAAATTCAGACAGAAGAAATTGAGGTGTAATTAGTACCATCCCTAAAATGTTTTACAAGGATACCCCTGACACTAATTCATCCTGCCGATGACATTACTTTTGGATGTGGGTACAGTATGGCTATCCTGGTAAAAGTAAGCAGTAATAACCCTAAGGATAAAAAAATGGAATCTATAACACAAATAAATAAGAGCTCATTAAAAGAGCAAATAAGAGAATCAAAGATAATTAAGATTTTACTGATTGAGGATAACCCGCCGGATGCAAGGCTTATAAAAGAATATTTAAATGAAACAAACAATGTAAAAATAAATTTGACACAAGCAAGTAATCTTGCTTGTGGTCTGGATACTCTAAGTGTAGGAAAATTTGACCTGGTGCTTTTAGATTTATATCTGGATGACAGTTTCGGGTCGGATACATTCTATAAAACACAATTCATGTTTCCAGAGCTTCCAATAATTGTGCTAACTGGTCTAAAAGATAAAGAAATCGGAGTAAAAGTAATAAAAGGTGGAGCACAAGACTATTTAACAAAAGAAGGTATTAATAATGAAATTTTAGAACATGCTATTTACTATGCCATTGAAAGAAAAAAATATGAAAACAGGCTAAATCAATCTAAGCATAATGATGCATTTAAAAATGAGATGGAAATCATTGAAATACTTTTAAAAGAAGAATTAAATAACAAAAAAAATTATTTAATGCCGGTACAAAAATCAACCCGAAAAGAATTTAATAACTTTGTTGCAACATTTGAGAACTTACTGGAAGAGTCAACTCAACAAACTAATTTAAATAACTTCCTTTTAATTAAAACCAGTAAATTAAATGATTTGGCTCATAAAATAGGAAGCTGTTATGGCGGAGTACAGGAAATTCTTGAACTCTACAGGATTGCTTTAAATAATAAAATAATACAAGCTACAAAAATCAAAAGAGAAATATATTTAGAACAAGGACGTTTATTATTTTTAAAGCTATTAAGTAGTGTGGTTAACTATTATAAAGATCTGTCATTATTTGAAGAGTATAGTCTTGAAGCACTAAATGATTTAAAGTGCAAATAATATAAATAAGGAGAAAGCACAGATATAAGTGAAATTCTAATAAAAACCTAAATATAACAAAGAAAGTGGTAAAATAATTAGAAATTAAGGGGAAACAAGCCAATGTTGAATACAGTAGAAGCCACCAGCAAATTAAACAAGAATTGGAAAATTCATTATATAGAAGACAATCAGGCTGATATTGAATTAATTAATGAATTGTTGCTTGATAGCAGTTTAAACGGCCTGAAGATTTCTTCAAGCAACAAACTACAAGACGGGCTTGATTACTTACAAAAAAATAAAGTTGATCTTATTTTACTCGATCTTTCACTGCCTGATTGTACAGGATATAAAACAGTTGAAAAAATCAAATTAATTGCACCTGATATCCCGGTTATAATTCTTACCGGTTCTTCTTTACAAAGAGAGTCATTAAGACAATGCATAAGCTCATCAGAAACTTATTTGGTAAAAGGAGAAATAGATAGTGATTCTTTAGCAAGTGCCATTATTAGAGCTATTCAATCTGAACATAATTTTTAATAACCCTACAAAATAAAAACATGGAACCAGATTCTGTAAAACTACTCCTGATAGAAGATAATTCTGCTGACGCAAGATTAGTTCAGGAAGAACTTTCCGGTGAAATATCTTTTGATATTACTACCATCGGTAGTCTCAGTGAAGCTATTCTAAAAATTAGAGATATCAATACAGATGTTATATTGTTAGATCTTGATTTGCCGGACAGTAAAGGAATTAATACATTTATAAAACTCTATGAACATGCAGAAAATATACCAATTGTAATTTTAAGCGGGATAAAAGATGAAAACCTGGCTCTTAAAGCAGTTAGTCAGGGAGCGCAGGATTACCTGGTAAAAGGAGAGATTGATACTTCTCTTTTAATCAGAGTCATTCGTTATGCAATTGAGAGACATAAAGTTTACAAGGAACTTAAACAGTGCAAGGTTGAACTTGAGAAGCACAAAAATTTATATAACAGCAGTAAATAATTTCATTAGGTATAATAAAACCAATGAAGTTTAATTTCTCATTTTGGTTGCTTGTCTTATGCCTGGTTTATCTGGTGCTTTTTTGTTCTGTAAAAAATTATTCAAAGGAATTAATTAATAAAAAACAGGTTTTTCAAAATCAGTGGCAAAAATTAAACGGACCTTTTGGTGGTCAGGGTTATACAATCAGATTTGATAAAAATAATTCCAACAAGATTATTGTTACTGATTCTTTTGCCGGTATTCATATTTCATATGATCGTGGATTGACATGGATTGAAAGTGTTAATGGAATAGATGCACGCACAGGGAGAGCAGGAGACAGCGTTCCTGTTTTTATTACTACAATAGATCCGAATGATTCGAACAGGATCTGGTGTGGTGTAAAAAATGCAATGGGTGTTTTTCTCTCAACTGATGGTGGAATGTCATGGCAGAGAAAAGACAATGGCCTGCCAGAAGGGACTGAGGTGGAAATACGAGGACTTGCAGTTAAGCCGGGGGATTCAAATACTGTTTTTGCAGCAGGAGATCTGGAAGAAATTGGTCCTTTTATGGGCAGCTTTCAGAGGACACAGGGAATAGTTTACAGAACAACAGATGGCGGGGAAAACTGGATGCAGGTTTTATCAGGAGGAAATTTATTTAAGGACATAATTATTGATCCAAATAATCCTGATGTTGTTTATGTTGATAGCGGCATTTTTGACAGACAGCAGCTTGAAAAACTTGAAGGTGTTCATAAGAGTACTGATAGTGGAAATACCTGGACTCAGATAAATAACGGGATTAAAAATCTTTATGTTACATCATTAAAATTTGATCCTACAAATTCAAATATTCTTTGGGGAACTACAGGAATGCTACCTCAGTTTGAGACAGACTTTGAAAATTATGATGGTGCAATTATAGTTTCCAGAGATGCCGGCATGAGCTGGACAGAAGCCAAGCATGGAAGACTCGATGGAAACAAGCAAATATACTCAGCCCTTGGCATAAGCCCTACAAATCCAAAAGTAATTTATGCAGGAGCATTTGGATTTTTTGTAAGAAGCACTGATGGAGGGATGACATGGAAAGAACTTGGTTTTGGGCCATTGGGTTCAAATGCCGGACACCCGATAGATATTGCAGTGGATCCTGCCAATGAAGATATTGTCTATGTAGATAGTTATATTGGTGGGGTTTTTAAATCTACAGATGGAGGTGAGACCTGGGTGACAAATGCGTTTGGATATTCAGGTGCTGAGACACGAGGTCTTGCAGTGGCTCCTGATGGAGAAAGCGTGTTTGTTACATCACGCTCAGGTGTGTTTTTAAGCAAAGACAAAGGCATTAACTGGCTTCCTGTAGGTCTTGGCGATATTGAGCTTGATGAACTGCTGTCTGTTAGTCCACATCCGACAGATAAGAATAAGATTCTTCTTGGGAACAATCAGAATGGTAAGAGTTCAATTTTTCTAAGCACAGATGGTGGAATGATCTGGAAAACTGTATTCATGATTCAAGGTACTGATCCTCATTTTCCCAATGCACTTGGTTTAGCCGGGTCAGTTGGTTTTACTGATATTGAATGGTCAAAGTCAAATCCAAATATTGCTTTTGCTTCATGTGCAAAAAAATCGCTCCTTCATGATTCTATAGATTCTATTAGCTGGGGAGTATTTAAATCCACTGATGGCGGAATGACATGGCAAAACAAGCAAAAAGGGATTCCCGGATTTAAAAACACATGGTCTCTGGCTATTGATCCAAAAAATGAAGATGTGGTTTACGTGGCTACAAATGGTTCTGGAATACTAAAAACAACTGATGGCGGTGAAAACTGGACACAAATAAACAACGGCTTGCAGGATGTAACAACTTTTCGTTCCATTGTAATAAGTCCTGTCAACTCCCAGATTTTACTTGCTGGCAATGAAAACGGACAAATATTTAGATCTGAAGATGCAGGCACCAACTGGCAGGCTGGTTCCATAGAGTTTAAACCACATGATGATGTAACCTCTATAATTTTTAATCCTGTTAATCCAAATCAGGTTTTTGCTTCATGTGATGCAACAGGATTTTATGTTTCAAATGATGGTGGCATTAACTGGGAACAGTTCAACGATGGGCTTTTAGTTCGTGATGTACAGGGACTAGCTATAACTCCTGATGGCTCAGCAGTTTATGCCAGCACCAACGGCGGCGGAATTTTCAGATTAGCACTAAGAGGAGAAAATTTAATCTTAACAAAGAGACAAATTGAAATTCCAAGCAATGCAGGAGTTGATGCTAAAAACAATATAGCTGTCGGTATTACATCTACTTCAAGTTCAAGCTCAAGCACAGGAGGTGTAGAGTCAGGATTTTCTTTAAGTATAACCGGGCCTGGACTTGACGGGATTATGCTTTTTGAAAATATGCTGGCAAAAACTTTTTTAAGTATTGGATTTGATCAAAATCTGTTTACTAATCAATTACTTCCTTCAAAAGTGCAGGTAAGCAGTAATCTTCCGACTAATGCTATAAAAATCAGACCTCAAAGTTTTCTTTTAACTGCTCAAGACTCAGGCAAAAAAGTAACCATTGTTGTTCCATCTTTAAATAAACTTGGCAAGATAAAAGCAATAAATGATTTATTTGGTGACAGTCCTCCTGATTCAGTTACTCTAACGGTTACTCAGACAACTCAAGGAATGATATTTTTAAAAGATATTGATATTCCGGTTAATTAAAAAAGGTTTTCAATTTCTTTTTTTGAATAACCCAGGCTACTTAAGATCTTTCCTGTATGTTCACCATGCATCGGAGCTGATTTGTCGACTTTAAATTCAAAACTGCTGAACTTTAATGGCAGATTAAACTGGGTTACGTCACCTTCAAGCGGATGTTTTTTTGTAATTATCATGTTTCTGGCTCTGACTTGCTCATTGTTAACAGATTCCTGTACAGTTAAAACAGGAGAGATACAGCAGTCAGTGTTTTTAAAATAATCCATCCATTCTTTAAGAGTTTTAGTCTTAAATATTAATGACAGTTCTTTATAAATTTTTTTACTTTTCTTTCCTGATACCATCTGATATGGAATTAAATCATTTCTGCTGACTGCTTCACAAAAACGTTTCCAGAACTTAAGTTCAATTGCTGCTAATGCCAGATATCTCTTATCAAGTGTTTTATAGAGGTTATAACATGGTGTTGCACCGGTTAATAAATCAATATTTGAAATATTATTTTTTGAAGATATCAGCTCAGATAATCCTGTTACATAGTTAGCTAATGTCCCGTCCATAATAGAAACATCTATGTATTGCCCGCATCCTGTGGTCTTTTGATATACAAGAGCAGCTAAAATTCCCGTTAGTGCATTAAATGCTCCACCGACTACATCAGCAATCTGGAATCTTGGTATGGAAGGTTTTTCTCCTTTATCAGCCTGTTGTTTAATAATTCCGCTGTAAGAGCAAAAATTTAAATCGTGTCCGGCTTTCTTACTGTAAGGACCGGTCTGCCCGTAAGCAGAAACAGAACAATAAATTATTTTTGGATTTTCTTTTTTAATAATTTCATAATCAATACCAAGTTTTTTAACTACACCAGGCCGGAAGCTCTCTATAATTACATCACTTGATTTTGACAGCTTCAAAAATATTTTTCCCCCTTCTTCCTTAGTCAGATCAAGTATCATTGAAGATTTGTTTCTGTTAATTGCCAAAAAGAGAGAAGAATTTATTTTTTGAAGAGGCGGAATAAATCTGCAATAGTCACCCTTATCAGGGTCTTCTATTTTAAGAACCTCAGCACCCATATCTGCCAGATACAGTGTACATAAAGGGCCAGGTAAGAGCCTGCTTAGATCTAAAACCTTAATACCACTTAGAGGTTTGTTCTGCATTTTATAAATCTCTATTCAGTAATAAGTATAAATGAAACCGGGCTATAATAAAATACTTCTTATGAAGCTCACAACCAAACTCATTGTTCTTTTATTCTCAGTAATTCTATCATTATTCTTTTTGTCTTACTTTTCAAATTCAATAGCCAAAAGAGATGCTAACACATCAGAGCCATTAATACTGGCAATGCATGAACCAAATCAAATAACAAAATGCACCCTGAATCAGTGGTTTAATCCTGCAATTAATGATGAGGAAGGGGTAAGACTTTTAAAAAACTGCTCACACTGTCATATGGCAGGCTATAAGGAATGGATAAATGATAAACATTCAATGTCACAAAGTAATCCTTTTTTTCTTTCAATTTACAGTGGGACTGATAAAGAGGGAAATGAAAATATTGCACCTGGATTCAGGCTTGATCATCCTAAGCAAAATGGAAACTGTATTCTGTGCCACAATCCTGAAGCAGCACTGGACAATAATTTTGATATTGATTTAAGAAACGCAGAAAATACAAATGGGATCTCCTGCAATTTCTGTCACAAGATAGAAAGTATCGATAAAAACCACTTAAAGCAGGGAGTAAGAGGATTAACAATCTCAAGAGTATGCAAAGGTCAAAAAGAAATTGGATTTGGACCATTAAATGATTTAGTGGAATCCACGGATATAGTAGAGTTTAAGTACAATCCGATTTATAAAGAAAGTTTGTACTGCGCAAAATGCCATGACGGCTTTCAGGGAAATACCCAAATCTACTCAACCTTTACTGAATGGCTAAACAGCCCGGCAAAAAAACAAGGGATACAGTGTCAGTCCTGCCACATGCCGGTACGAGAACACACAGCCAAAAAAATCCATATTGTTGACAATCCAGATGTCAAATCAAAACTCAGACCATATTACCAGCTACACAGCCACAGCTTTTTAACAAATAATCCTCATAAGTTTAGAAAGACGTTTCTTGACCTAAAAATAAAAGTAAAAGTAAAAAACAACATTTTAAAAGTTACAGCAAAAGTAATAAACAAAAATACAGGTCACAGTTTCCCTACCGGCTCTCCAATGAGAAATGCACTTTTAGTTCTTGAAGTTAAAGATGAAAACAATAATAAATTAGAGTTAATTAAAGGTCCACAACTGCCGGTCTACGCAGGTTCTCTAAAAGGCAAACCTGGCAGACTTTTTGCAAAAATATTATCGGAAACATCCAATCAGTACGCACAAACCCATGGTGAAGATGGTATTAGATTTAGAAAAACAGCAGGCACACTTGGCATACCAGCACAGCAGTGGTGGAATATTTTTATTTTAAGTGATACAAGAATAAAGGCACTAAAGAATGATATTTCAATATATGAATTTTTCATAGAGCCACACCGGAAAATCTCTGTTACAGCAAAACTAATCTGGAGAAATACATGGCCAGGGCTGGCAAAAGTAAAAGAGTTTATTATAAAGGAAGAAACTCTGATTGAAAAAACATTACTGCTTTAGGTAGTATCTACTCCAGCAATCCCATTTCTTTTATTGAGGTAAGTTTAAGCACCCCTGCATCTGCATAAATCTGTAGCTTTTCTCTGGAATCTGAAATGTCCGGATCTTTAAGAGTTAATTGCCCTGCACGATCAGCCGGTCCAAATTCACTTTCTTCCTGTTCCATGGTAAGACGTTCCGGGCGATAGGAAAAATTTTCTCCTTTTGTATTTAAAATCGAATAGTCATCCCCGCGTCTTAATTCGAGTTCTACTTCTCCTGTAACTGCTTTTGCTACCCATCTTTGCAGGGTTTCTCTAAGCATGAGTGATTGAGGATCAAACCAGCGCCCTTCATATAAAAGTCTCCCCAAACGCCTCCCAAGCATTTTATAATTATCGATTGTTCCTTCATTGTGAATAGCTGTAATTAGCCTCTCGTAGGCTATAAATAATAAAGCAAGTCCTGGTGCTTCATAAATGCCCCGACTTTTAGCTTCAATAATTCTATTCTCAATTTGATCCGACATTCCCAAACCATGCCGCCCGCCAATAGTATTTGCTTCAGTTATAAGATCGACTGGATCTTTAAATTCTTTTTTATTAATAGAAACAGGGACTCCTTCCTTAAAACCAATATTTATTTTTTCTGGTTTAATTTCAATTTTTTGATCCCAAAAACGTATACCCATAACCGGCTCAACAATATTTATTCCGTTATTCAGGAATTCCAAATCTTTTGCTTCATGTGTGGTACCTAACAGATTGGAGTCTGTAGAATACGCTTTTTCTGATTTTATTTTGCAATCAAAACCTTTTTTAATAAGCCATTCACTCATTTCCTTACGTCCGCCAAGTTCACTTACAAAATCCTTATCCAGCCAGGGTTTATAAATTCGCAATTTTTTATTTACTAATCTTCCGTATCTGTAAAATCTTTCAATATCATTTCCTTTATAAGTAGAACCGTCACCCCAGATCTCTACACCATCCTTCATCATTTCTTTTACAAGAATTGTCCCGGTCACTGCTCTTCCTACAGGAGTAGTATTAAAGTAAAACTTTCCGGCAGTGGAAATGTGAAAAGCGCCACACATAAGTGCACTAAGTCCTTCTTTTACTAACTGCAATCTGCAATCCACAAGGCGGGCTTCTTTAGCACCGTATTTTTTAGCAAGCGCTGGAATGTCTTCATAATTTTTTTCATCAGGCTGCCCAAGATTTGCTGTATAGGCATAAGGGATTCCACCTTTTTCACAAATCCAGGTAATTGCAGCCCGTGTATCAAGCCCGCCAGAAAACGCAATTCCAATTTTTTTACCTTTTGGCAGAGAGCTTAAAATATTTGACATATTGTTTCTCAGTCATAATTTTACACTATACGGTAATATTAATAAATGTAGTAAAATATCTACTCAATTAACATGTCTACAAGCACAAATCAAATGTCAAACACAGATCAGTATACCGATAAAAACATAGAGTTTTTTGATTCAGTAATAGTTCTGGATTTTGGATCCCAGTATTCAGAACTAATTGCCAGAAGAATAAGAGAATTAAATGTTTATTCCGAACTTGTTTCTTACAGAACTACTTCTGAACAAATTAAAAAGCTCTCACCAAAAGGAATTATTTTATCCGGTGGTCCAAACAGCGTTTATGATCAAGGTGCACCGGATTGTGATCCAAAAATATTTGAGCTTGGTATTCCGGTTCTTGGAGTTTGTTATGGCATGCAGCTTATGTCAAAGACTCTGGGCGGAAAAGTCATTCAGACAGAAAAACATGAATATGGGAAAGCAGTCCTGGAAGTTAATCCAAAAGATAAATTATTCCTGGATCTTGAAAGTAAGTTTGTAAGCTGGATGAGCCATGGTGACAGTGTCACCGATCTGCCTGGAGGATTTATCATAAGTGCAAAAACAAAAAACACTCCATGTGCTGCCATATCAAATCACGATAAAAAACTTTATGGTGTTCAGTTTCATCCTGAAGTTATCCATACAATGAACGGGCTTGAAGTCCTCCGAAACTTTGTAATAAATATCTGCCTTGCTAAGCCTTCATGGACAATGGATAAGTTTATCGGGGATTCTATCAGCCAGATCCATGCAAAGATAGGTGACAGGCGGGTTTTACTGGCACTGTCTGGCGGTGTAGACAGCTCAACCCTTGCATTTTTATTACATAAGGCAGTTCCTGAAAATCTTATGTGTATGTTTATAGATCAGGGTTTTATGAGAAAAGGTGAGCCTGAAAGATTAACTACGACTTTCCAGAATGAATTTGCTATTAAACTTCACTATGTAAATGCCAAAGAAAGATTTGTCTTGGCACTAAAAGGCATTATTGATCCTGAAGAAAAAAGAAAAATTATTGGCAGGGAATTTATAAGGGTTTTTGAAGAGGAGTCTAAAAAAATTGGTCCGTTTGATTATCTGGCACAAGGCACCTTATACCCGGATGTCATCGAATCTGCAGACTCTAATATTGATCCAAAAACCGGTGAACGTGTAGCAGTAAAAATAAAATCACATCATAATGTCGGCGGGCTTCCAAAGGATCTTCAGTTTAAACTTATTGAACCGTTTAGAAAACTTTTTAAGGATGAGGTGAGAAAAGTAGCACGGCAGCTGGGTGTACCAAAACGAATCATAGAGCGGCACCCGTTTCCCGGTCCTGGTCTTGCTATAAGGATTATCGGAGAAGTTACCGAGGAAAAACTTTATAAATTACGTGAAGCTGACTCCATAATAAGAGATGAAGTAAACAAATCTGGTTTGTATAATTCTATCTGGCAGGTATTTGGGGTGCTTTTACCGGTACAAAGTGTCGGTGTTATGGGTGATAAAAGAACTTACTCAAACCCCATTGTTCTTAGAGCAATAACCAGTGAAGATGGCATGACGGCAGACTGGGCAAAATTACCTTATGAAGTCTTGGAAAAAATCAGCACACGCCTGGTTAATGAAGTTCCTGGAATTAACCGGGTAGTCTATGACATAACATCCAAACCTCCGGCAACAATAGAATGGGAGTAACTGCTCAGGTACTCCAAGTGCATCATGATCATGCCCTAAATCTGGGCCATCTAAGGAAGCGAGGTTTGCCTGATTCATTCAGCAAACTGAGCGGTCTATGCAAAGGTGGCTCTGAGGAGCAACGTCACCGCAAGAGCCACCTGAGTAATAACGAATGGGAGTAGTATATTGTGTGTGGTTTATATTGCCTGTAGTGATTCAAGTGCCTGTGACTCTGAGTCATGGATATTGAGTACAGTGTCTAGTTTAAGGATTTTCATAAGCTTTGTTAATTGGTCTGGCAGGCAACAAATTTTTAATGTACCGCCATTATTTTGAAGTCTTTTATTTAATGATACAAGAGTACCAAGTCCTGCTGCATTCATATAATCTGCTTCTTTAAAATTAAGTACAACTTTTTTGTAGTCTTTATAGTTTTGGTTATAAGCCAGACTTGCTACTTCATGATTAAATCTGACGGCATCTTTAGGAGGAAAATCTTTTCCTTTAACGTCTATTACTAAAACATCATTTATCTGACAAAAAGAAATTTTTGTGTAACCTTCTCTTTTTATTGCATTAAAAGCTGCTTCTCTATCAATTGCAAATATAGTATTTAAAGAAGAACCTAACTCTTCAAGTACTTTATTAATTGTTGTAAGTACAAACATAGTATTAAGCTTTTATACTGAAATTATTTTACACCTGTCTACATCATTTGGTGTATATAGGATTATAAGAAATAAAAGAGTTACTGCCTAGCTATGTTACTAAGTCTCATCCAACTAACTTACAAAGAAAGGTTTTGCCTGGTTTATCCAGCAAAACCTGGAAAATGATACAAAAGGCAGACTGCGAGCACTTTGCAAAGCCCGACAAGCGAGGTACGAAGCAAGGAGGGCGGTAGGCAAAAACACAAAAGATAAGTCTTTTAACCTAAGGTTAACTTAATTTTAGTTAGTTTTTTAAAGATTTTGTCTATATAGTATTTGGTTAACTTAAGGAGATCTTCCGGATGCAAAGTATCCTCAAAGTATTTTTAGTATTCATTATATTAGTATTTTCTTTTAGTAGTTTAAATTCATATGCCTTATCATCAGATGAATATTGTACTGAACACAATGATGCTATGGCCGGCGGAATATGCATAAAATGTGAAGATGATTGTCTGGTAATAATTGGAAACCTTGGAGACAGAATCTGCAAACAATGCAACGAGGTTCAATGCACACTGGCAGATAACTGTGATAAAGATTGTCCCAGCTGTCCAGCGTCAGAAGAAGAGTAAATAAATTAAAAATGAAAAAATTATTTTAGAAGCCGGACAGAACTCAGTTTCTATTCCTGTTACTAAACAAGATTAATGCCCAGCGAATTATTTCTACAAGGCTGAACAGCGCAGCAGCAACATAAGTAAAAGCACATGCCTGTAAAATCTTTTTTGCATTTTCTTTTTCATCATTAGAAATATATCCTGATCCTTCAAGCACAGGCACAGCACGGACAAAACTGGCATCAAGTTCTACAGGAAGAGTTAGCACCTGAAAAAAGAAAATACCAATGTACATAAATAGTCCTATTATTGCTGTTATCTTCCAGATCGGGCTAGTTAGAAATGCAGTAAGCATTAAACTAAATACAAGCAACATGGGACCAAACTGACAAACCTGAACAACTGGTGTCACTAGGGCTCTAAGTTTCATAAATCCATAATTTTCTGCATCCTGAATAGCATGTCCACACTCATGTGCAGCAACAGTTACCGCAGCAAGTGATTTTCCATGATAAAAGTTTTCAGACAGTCTTACTGATTTGTTTTGAGGATCATAATGATCACCCTGATTTGTCGCCTCTACAGTAACAGTAGTAAGTCCGTGTCTGTTTAATATTTCTCTGGCAACTTCGGCGCCTGTCCTCCCGACTGAAGAAGGTTCATTTGAATATTTATTTAGTGTACTTCTAACCCAAAGCTGGGGAAGAATTATTAAAATTATTCCGGTTATCCATAATAGTGTCAGCATTTTTTATTTTCTCCCTGATTAATTATACTCAAATTTATCCCCTACTTTTGCCCTGGCACCATTGATCCAATCTTTAGCATTAATAATTCCTTTATTTTCAGGCTGAAGTTTATATATATTTATACAACCGTCTTTTGTTTTTACTTTTATATAATCTGAAATTTCTACAATTGCTCCCGAAGGAACTTTTTGTATAGCATCATCTTGGGCGTTCCATGGGACGCCCCTACATTCCCAAATCTTTATGATTTTCCCGTTAAAGTGTGTATATGCAGAAGGCCAGGACTGTAATCCGCGAATTTGATTGTGAATTTTTTCTGTAGTTTGATTCCAGTCTATCAAACCAAATTCTTTTTTTAACATCGGGGCTTTTGTAGCTTTTGAATTATCCTGTGGAATAAAATCTGCTTTTCCGTTTTTTATTAGTTCAAGAGCTTTAATAAGAGCACTGGCTCCAAGAATACTTAGTTTTTTTGTCAGATCAACAGATGTTTCATTTTCACCAATACTGCACTTTTCCTGAAGAATTACAGGACCTGTATCCAGACCAATTTCAGTTTTCATAATTGATATGCCGCTTTCTTTTTCACCGTTTAAAATTGCCCAGTTAATCGGAGCTGCACCTCTATATTTTGGAAGTAATGATGCATGGACATTAATGGCAGGGGCAATATTTAAAATTTCTTCATTTAATATCTGGCCAAATGCACAGGTTATTAAAATATCAGGATTAAGATCTTTTATCTTTTGTATAATCCCGGGCTCTTTGGATATTTTCCGGCATTGTAAAACCACCAGGCCATTTTGAAGTGCTAATTTTTTTACTGGCGGTTCATGTATTTTTTTTCCACGACCAGCTTCTTTATCAGTCTGAGTGCATATAGCAAGCACCTGAATCCATGAAGTTCTTAACAAAGCTTCCAGTGAAGCAACTGCAAACTCCGGCGTGCCTAAAAAGATTATTTTCATCATTGTCTTTTCTTAACCTGACATCTTAATTATAGATTTACTTATATAAATTAGCTAGGCCTTGAAAAAATTTTAACAAAAAACAAAAGGAAAGATTGATTATTACTTTTCAGTAAATTTACCTGTTTAAGATACAGCAATACAAAGATAATAAGTACCAGGTAAAAGCAAAGACGCTTATTTTAGAAACTGAAGGACATTTAAAAATTATGGCTGGAGCTGTTGATTCAGTTAGAACTCCGGGAGAAGTTCTTCATAAGCCTCTTCAGTCGTTTTTTCACTGGATAAACGGGAAACTTGAAGTAAAAAACAAAAGCAGTCCGACATTTTTTGAACGAACAAATGGTTATCCATTAAAAGCTACAAAAGCAGTATGGGCATTCACCCCGATATTACAGGTTATTGGACTGTTTAATGAAAGCACCGGAAAACTTGCAAGGGCATTTTATGGTTCCTGCTGGGCAATTGTTTACACATGCTACAGACCATGGACTTATGCCAGATCCTCGCTTCCTGAAAAAAATAATATAAAAAAAATTCCGGAGAATTATAGAATTCTTTTTAAGATAAACGAGCACTTTAGATTTGGGATGGGAACTCTGGTAAGCTCTGTCTATGGCGGCGGTGCATTTGGAATGCTCTGGTCATGGTTTAAAGGAGATGATGATCTTTTTGATAAAGCAGCAAATGTGTACCAGACAGGTATGTTTAATCAAAATCAGATATTTGATTCAATGAACCTTGCTGAAGTTTTAAAGAGAAGATTTATTCCGGAACAATTAAAAGATTTTGAAAAAAATGAGACAAACGCAAAAGCAAAACTTGAAATGATTGATTCACTTATGTTTATTCCAAGCATTATTACAAGAGCTATGGATACCTTTAGATTATTTGGTGCAGAGTTTAGCGAAAATATTCAGAAAATTATAAATGTCTTTGCTTATCTTGGTTACGGTACCTGGGCAGCCAGATATGGCTTAATTAAACAAACAGCAGATAAAAAAATTGAACGTGGTGAAGGTTTGTTAGACGATCCAAATTCAAGCCTAAAAGGAATTGTACAAAGAGCAGATAAAATTTTTCATGACATGCAAAAATACGGAGGCAGGGCATTTTATACAATTCTGCCAGGACTTTCATGGCTGGCTGCAGGTACAGAATTATTCGGATTTAAAGAATTTGCCCAAAGTGCATTTAAACTAGAGGGAATATTTGAAAGATTAAATCCGGCTATTGGTTCGTGGTGTATTAGAAATACATGGTTAAAGTTATTTGAAGATAACAGGTTATAATATTCTCAAACGATCAACAAATCAATCCAGGGTTACATTGTGATAAAAAAAGAAACAGAGGAGATAAAAATAAACATAACAAAGCCGGAAGATATTAATATTGAGATTTTAGAAAAGAGAGATTTTAAGTGGAACAAAAAAAGCCTTTTATCCACCAGAGATTTATTAAAAGAAGAAATTGATCTGATACTAATTACAGCAAAGTCATTTTCAGAAATACTTACAAGAGCAGTTAAAAAAGTTCCTACCCTTCGCGGCAAAGTAATTATTAATTTGTTTTACGAAAACAGTACCAGAACAAGATCCAGCTTTGAGCTGGCAGGAAAGTATTTATCCGGAGATGTTACAAACTTTTCTGTCTCCACTTCATCTGTTAAAAAAGGGGAAACTCTTCAGGATACTGCCCAGACACTCATTCAGATGGGGGCAGATGCAGTAATAATAAGACATCAGCACTCGGGAATTCCATTTCAGCTTGCAAAATTAATGCCAGAAAATATTTCATTAATCAACGCCGGCGACGGTACAAACGAACATCCTACGCAGGCTCTTTTGGATCTGTATACCATAAAAGAAGCTCTGGATATCGTCAGCGGAAGGAAAATAGCAATTGTAGGAGATATTTTACACAGCAGGGTAGCCAGATCAAATATATGGCTTTTACAAAAGCTGGGAATGGACATTCATGTCTGTGGTCCACCCACACTTTTGCCAAAGAGTTTTTCTGACTATGGTGTAAAAGTCCACTGGAACTTAAATGATGCCATCAAGGACGCTGACATAGTAATGGCACTCAGGTTACAGATGGAAAGACAATCAAAAGGTTTAATTCCATCTCTTGATGAATATCACAGACTATTTGGGCTTGATCATGAAAAAATAAAACTAGCAAAGAAAAATGTAAAACTACTTCACCCGGGCCCGGTAAACAGAGGAGTCGAAGTTACTTCAGAGCTGGCTGATGATCTGAATTATTCTCTTATAAACAAACAGGTTGCAAATGGTGTAGCAGTAAGAATGGCGCTTTTGTATCTGTTAATATTTGCAGCAGGAAAATAGAAAAGTGAAGACAGGTTATGGAAACATTGGCTAAAAATCCTAAAAAAGATAAAGATAGTTCAAAATTAGAAATTTCTATGAGGCCCATACCTTACCTGCCACACACTAATGAAGATCGAAAAGAAATGTTTGATTTTCTTGGCATTAAGTCTATGGACGATTTGCTAAAAAGTATTCCGGAAGAATTAAGGAGTTTTGAACTTAATATTCCGGACGGAAAATCAGAAATAGAAATTACCGAGGAGTTTCGTAAACTTTCAAATAAAAATGTTTCTTTAGCAGAACAAATTTCATTTTGCGGCGGAGGTGTTTATCACAGATATATTCCAAGTGTAGTTAACGAAATAATTTCAAAAGGTGAGTTTTATACAGCTTATACACCATATCAGCCGGAGGTAAGTCAGGGTACATTACAGGCCATATATGAGTTTCAGAGTTTAGTCTGTAATCTTACAGGAATGGATGCTGCCAATGCTTCTGTTTATGATGGCTCTACTGCTGTTGTGGAAGCTGCTCTTATGGCTTGTAGAATTACAAAAAGAAAGAAAATTCTCGTAGCGAAAAGTATTAACCCTGAAGCCATTCAGGTCTGTAAAACCTATTCATGGGGCTTAAATCTTGAATTAGAATTTATGGATTTTGAAAATGGGGTTATTGATTTAGAAAAATTAAAATTGCATATAGATGAAGAAACTGCATGTTTTGTAATTTCATATCCAAATTTTGCAGGCTGCATTGAACCTGTTTCTAAAATTGCTGAAATTGTCCACAGTAAAGGTGCACTGCTTGTATCTAATGTAGATCTTATAAACCTGGCTGTATTAAAATCCCCTAAAGAGTCAGGTATAGATATAGCAGCTGGAGATGGGCAGTCACTTGGAAATTTTTCAAATTACGGCGGGCCGCATGTAGGTTTTATAAGCTGTTTAAAAGATTCAGTAAGACAGCTTCCGGGAAGAATTGTAGGGCTTACAAAAGACATAGAAGGAAAAAGAGCTTTCACTTTAACTTTACAAACCAGAGAACAGCACATAAGACGCGAACATGCTACCAGTAACATTTGCACTAATCAGTCTTTAAATGCTTTGGCTGTCTTAGTCTATCTGGCATACATGGGACCTCAGGGTTTGAAAAAGATAGCTGAAATTTCACTAAATCGTGCTCATTACCTGGCAGAGAAGCTTACTAAAGATATTAAAAATTGCAAACTTGCATTTAATGCACCATTCTTTAGTGAATTTGTACTTGAAATACCAATAAGTGCATCAAAACTAATAGCCATCTTATCAAAAGAGAATATACTGCCAGGGCTTGACTTAAATGAAATAGATGGATATAAAACAAACCAGGTACTTGTATCGGTTACTGAGATAAACAATATGGAACAAATAAATTATTTTGTTGAAAGATTAAAAAAATTATTTTCATAAATGGAGGTTTTCAATGGGAATAAGTAAATCAAACATAGTAGATATAGCATCAGACTGGTCGCTGGAATCCGGGGAATTAAAAAATGCAATTGGCCGTGCACTCATGGCAATCAGCGATGCCATAGACTCTATAGAAGCACAGAATGATGATGACATAGTAGATGGTTTAGAAGAAATTGCAAATGAATTATATGAGCTAGTAGAGGAACAAGAGGAATAACAGAAAATCTAAGCGAGGATTTTTCAAAAGCAAAAATCCGAGCGCATGAAGTGAGATATCTAATAGCCGAGGAATCTGCGTAGCAGTTTCGAGGCGTTTGAAAAAGAGGAACAGGAAGAATAAGGAGAAAAAGTATGCTTAAAGTTTTAATGAAATTAACTGGTATTGGAAAAAGACCAGCAGCAAATACACCTGAATTAAAGCCAGAACTTAAAGAAGAGTCAGGTTTACCTAAAGAATTAACAGATGAAATCAAAAGATGGCGCTATATACAAGGTTATGCAAATTCTTTACGTGCTCACATGGGTGAACGCTAAATATTTTTCTTATTTGCCATTCTGGTTAATAAAACCATCCCGATAAAATTATTTGTAAAATGAGCTACAATCGGCAGCCAGAGAGAATTTGATAAAAAGAAAAGATATGCAAAAAGTGCTGCAGAACAGGTAGCCCATACAGCATAAATCCAGTATTTTTCCCCGGGAAAATGTAATAAGCCAAATGCAAGACTGGATAAAATTATTCCAATTCTCGGAAAAAGAAGTCCACGAAAAAAAACCTCTTCATTAAATCCTGATATAAATGACAGCAAGAAAAGATCTATAAATTTTAAATTTTTAAATGCCGGTGAAAGAACCTGTTCAAACAGTTCAACAGCCTCGTAGAATTTTTTGGTTTTCTTTGCAAAAAAATAAAATCCATAACCAGCCAGAGCCAGTCCAAAGCCTGTTAATAAGCCTTCAAATAAAATCCAAAGACTAAAATTGAAATATTTATACACATTATCTTTTGGAAAAAAATAAATCCATAATATTGAAATTAACAATATTGCTATCTGAGGAGTAACAATCATCCAGATTGTTTTTTCTCTTGTAACTTCAGGTCTGGACACTGGAAACCATCCCCTCTTTTAAAAATATTTTCTTTGGTTTAAGCATATAATTTTCTGTCAATAAACCAATACCGATTAATCTATCATTAGTATCCAGCATTTGTAAGTTTTTGTTTATATTAGGCATAAAATCCAGTGAAACTTTTATTTCTCTGCCATGCATTATTTCATTTATTTGTTTTGAATCCAGGTGTATTTTTTTAAGTTTAATAACATCCTGTGGTTGTATTAAATAATTAAAAATGTTTGTTTTATTTATTAACTCAGGAGATACACTCTCCTGAATAGTAAACCCATTTCCTGTAATTCTCTGAAGTCTGGATAAAACTGCACATGAATTAAGGACATTTCCAAGATCTCTGGCAAGAGAGCGAATGTAGGTACCACCAGAGCAATGGATTTTTAAATTCAACCGTGGTGGAGTGTATAAAATGATTTCAATCGAATAAATCTCAATTTCTCTTTCATTCATTTTGTCCTGAGAAATCTTATTTTCTCTCGCAAGATCATATGACCTGTTTCCATTTATTTTTATAGCAGAATATATCGGCGGCTTTTGTCTTATTTTTCCAAAAAATTGCTTCGATACATTTTTTATTTCATCGACAGATGGAATAAAATTTGATTTTTTTATGACTTGTCCTGTAATATCATCCGTATCGGTTCCAGTTCCAAAAGTAATTTCAGCCAGATAAATTTTATCCTGCGGCAAATATTCAAGCAATCTTGTCGCATCCCCCACACCAATGACTAAAACTCCACCAGCAAACGGATCAAGCGTACCGCTGTGTCCTGTTTTTTTTATGCCCAGAGATTTACGCAGTATTGCCACAACATCGTGAGATGTACAGTCAGGAGGTTTATTTATGTTTAGAAATCCAAACATGTTTTACAAAAAAGCGATAAATAGCCTACAGTTCTTCCCGTTTAATCTTTTCAAGCAATTCAGTAATCCTATCTCCACGTTCTAATGAATCATCCAGTTTGAAAACCAGCTCTGGTGCAAATCTTATCCTTAATCTTCTGCAAAGCTCGCCCCTTAAAAATCCACTGGCATTTTCAAGTGCAGCAAGGGTACCGGTTTTTTGTGCTTCTTCTCCATAAACACTAAAAAAAACTTTTACATTCCGCAGGTCACCGGACACTTCAACATCTGTTATAGAAACTAACCCGCCAATCCTGTCATCTTTAATTTCATTTCTTTGAATTATTTCAGAAAGTTCTCTTTTGATTTGATGACTGATTCGATCCGAACGATTATATGACTTCATAACAGATTCTCCTTAAGAGCTGGTTCTTTCTTTCTCAATTATAGTAAAACATTCTACCTGATCTCCCTCCTCCAGATCCTGAAACTGATCAAATGAAATACCACATTCAAATCCGGTCTGGACTTCACGGGCATCATCCTTAAATCGTTTTAAGCCATCAATTTTTCCTTCAAAAATAATTTTTCCGCTGCGTTTAACTTTTGCAATCTGATTTCTCTGTACTTTTCCTTCTGTCACATAACAACCAGCGATTTTATTTCCTTTTCCGTAAGTAAATATCTTACGGACTTCAGCAACGCCTAATTTAACTTCTTCTTTTTCCGGCTCAAGCAAACCTAAAACAGCTTTTTCAAGATCTTCTGTTATTTTATAAATAATTTCATAAAGTCTTATATCAACACCCTGATCTGTAGCAGCTTTCTGGGCATTTGCATCTGCATTTACGTGAAACCCGATAACAATTGCATTTGTGCTTGCTGCCAGATTAATATCATTTTCAGAAATATTTCCACTGCCTACATGTACCGGCCTTACAAGAACATCTTTTGTTGAAAGGTTTACTATTTCTTTAGCTACAGCTTCGGCAGAACCATGTACATCTGCTTTTATAATAATTTTAAGTTCATGAGCCTGCCCTTCTCTAACCTTTGAAGCAAAATCCATAAGACCAAAAACTCTATGACTTTCCTGCTCTTTTAATAATCTTTGGCCTGCCACTTCTTTTGCTTCCTGATAAGTCTTATAGACCTGGAAGGTATCCCCTGCATTTGGAACATCAGGTAAACCAATAATTTCTACAGGCATTGACGGTGGAGCTTCTTCTACTTCTTTGCTGTGATCATCAAACATTGCTCTTACACGTCCTGCCACCTTACCGGCCACCAAACAATCTCCTTTTCTTAAAGTCCCGTTTTGCACTAAAAGATGTGCAACAGGTCCTCTTTCTTTTGATAGCTGTGCTTCTATTACTGCACCTACTGCTAATCTGTTTGGATTTGCTCTAAGTTTATTTGCCAGTTCAGCATCAGCTACAAGTGTAATCTTTGTCAAAAGATCATCCAGATTTAATCTTTTCTTTGCACTGATTTTTGAGCAAACTGTTTTACCTCCATAATCTTCCACTAAAAGATCATGCTCAGTCAGCTGCCCAAGAAGCTTGTCAGGTTGTGCTTCTGGTTTATCAATTTTATTCAGTGCAATTACAATAGGCACGCCTGCGGCCCTGGCATGATTAATAGCTTCAATGGTTTGCGGCATAACACCATCATCAGCAGCTACTACTAAAATAGCAATATCAGTGACCTGTGCACCGCGTGCACGCATAGCAGTAAATGCCTCATGACCAGGAGTATCTAAAAAAGTAATTTTTCTTTTTCTTCCGTCATAGTCCAAAATTTCAACCTGATATGCTCCGATATGCTGGGTAATACCACCTGCTTCCTGATCAGTAATCTTAAATTTTGTTTCTCTAATAGCATCAAGCAACGATGTTTTGCCATGATCAACGTGTCCCATAATAGTTACAACAGGAGGTCTTGGTAATAAATCAGCTTCAGCTTCAAGCGAAATATCTGCCTGTAAATTCTTTTCTTCCTCTTCTGTTTCCGTAACCACTTCATATCCAAGAGATTTTGCACATTCTATAGCTACTTCAAGCTCAATAGTCTGGTTTACTGTTTTTATGATTCCCTTTGCAAATAAATTTTTTACTACTTCTGTCTCAGGCAAAAGCAACCTGTCTGCAAGTTCTTTTACTGACAGCGCTCTGGGTATAACAACTACAGCTGGTTTAGCTGTGATTGCAGATGTTTCAGGCTCTTTTTCTTTTTTTTCTCTTTGCTGGTGGGGTGTCCTGGAAGGCCTTTTGGTTCTCCCCATCATTGATGGAACCATCGTAGGTTTTGCTACACGAAATGGCTGAATCGGCAGGTTTGTTAAAGGCTCATGTTTTTTAGGTTCTACACCTGATTCTTCTTTTTTGGGTTGTATGCGGGGAATTACGGGTGGACTAACTATAGATTCTGCTTTAACAATTTTTACTGCACTTGAACCAACACCAGGTTGTTTACTTTCACCTGGAGGTAATTCCTGCGGCTTATCTTCAGTAATAACAGCTGGTGGTTTAATTCTTCTTACAATTTTTAACTGCTTTTTAACCGGTGGCGGAGGTTCTGGTATTACTTCAGGTTCTTTGGCAGCTTTAGATTTTGATTTTTTTTCTTCTTTTAGTTCATCAGTTATGTTTTCAACATTTATATTAATCCCACGCTCCTGAAGTGCAATTAAAATTTTTCCCATTACAGTATCATCAATAGAACTTGATGCACTTTTTACAGGATAGCCCAGATTTTCACAGATAGAAATAATTTGCTTGGTGAGACTGGTTTGTTTTTGTTTGCGAACCTTTTGATCCTGTTCATCAGAGGTAACAACGCGGGTAATATCATAAATACGGGCTTTTGTGGTGGTCATCTTGCTAACACCACCTTCCCGGAAAATTCTTCTAATTTAGGAATAACGTTTTCCAGACTTCTTAGTGAAACCCTGAGCATCTTTGGAATCCTTTTTTCTTTTATTGCCAAATTTATACAAGTAGTTGATTTGCATAAATAAACTGATCTACCCAGTTGAAATCTGCCAGGATTTAAAACTATTTCACCAGAACATTTAGTCAAACGAATAAGCTCATTCCGCAATAACTGATTCCGACATGAAATACATTGTCTGATTGGAAATTTCTTGTTAATTTTTATCCCTCCTTTACACTTTTTTGTGTTTCGTTTTTTATTTCATCTAAAGGAGCCTCAGTTTGTTTTTCAGCTTTTTCTTTTTGTTCAATGACTACTGTAGTAGTAGCACCGACTCCAAAAGGCTGGCCTTTAATCTGAGTTTCACTTCTTATATCAATCTTCCATTCTGTCAACTTTGCTGCTAGTCTGACATTTTGTCCATTTCGTCCTATTGCCAGACTTAGCTGATCATCAGGGACTATAACTTCAGCTCTTCTGCCAGCAGGATCATCATACAAAGCCACCGTAGTAATACGTGCCGGACTTAGGGCATTTGAAATAAAATCGATTGGATCAGGTGACCAGCGGATTACATCAATTTTTTCATTTTTTAACTCACTGACTACGTTCTGAATCCTTGCACCTCTACTGCCAATGCATGCACCTACAGGATCAATATCTGCATCATTTGAATGAACTGCAATCTTGGTTCTGTATCCTGCTTCTCTGGCAATTGACTTTATTTCAACAGTACCGTCATCAATTTCAGGCACTTCAAGTTCAAACATCTCCCTGACAAGTTCTTCATTTGTATGTGAAACAACAACTGTAGGTACTCTTCCTGACTCTCTAAGCTCTTTTACGTAGACTCTAATTCTTGAGCCTACTTTATAAGTTTCACCGGGTAGTTGCTCTCGCGGTGGAATGTGTCCTTCAAAACGGCCAAGATCCACTACAACATTTGGCTTACCATTATTCAGGATTTCAATTCTTTTAATCTGACCTGTCATCATTGTTCCCTGACGACCGACAAATTCCTGTTTAATTAAATCCTTTTCAGCTTCTCTTAAACGCTGAGTCATAATTTGTTTTGCTGCCTGTGCTGCAATTCTTCCATACTCTGCAAAATCATCAGGTGTAACATCCAGCTCAAGAATCTCACCCAGTTCTACATCAGGTAAAAGCTCCTTTGCCTCGGCAATTGCAATTTCACGATATTCATTTGTAACCGCTTCAACAATTGTTTTTGGAGCAAATATTCCTATTTCTCCGGTAACCTCATCAAACTGGGTATGTACCCCGTCAACATTATGATCCGGTACTTTCTTTTTATATGCAGCAAGAATCGCATCACAAATAGCATTGATAAAAACCTGCTTTGGAATGTTTCTTTCACTTTCAAGTTGTTCTGCTGCCTCAAGCAACTGTGTTCCTATTTTATACATAGGTCATTTCCTCCTAAGATCTCACCGTTAAACCTGTCTTTTCTAAAATAAATTCATGCTCTGTATTTTGAGAAGGTGTGGTTATCGCACCTCTGCTCTGGACTTCAAGCATATATGCAAATGGTACCGGATCTGAAGAATCCAGTTCTTTCCCTACATTTCTACTAATAATTTCACAGTCAAGAGTAGAAACAGGGCGATCTTCATGCATAACAGTAATCCTTAAATAATTTTCCTGATTTTCTTTTATAAAAGAAACTTCAACCAAATGAAATCCCAGATTACTTACAATTTTTTCAATAACAGGACGAACCAGGCTTTTATATTTGCTAAGCTCAGCAACACTAACTACCTGTTTGTTTCTTTTCTTTTGCTTCATAAGATCCTCATTAAAACTGAAAAAGCTGGAAGTTTTAAGAACTCCAGCCCATGCGGCTTCCTGTTTTACGTGGATATTATACCTCGAAACTACCTTTTTAATACACTAAAGTGCTAACTATGCAGGTTATCTTAATGTTTTCCTTGTCAAATTAAAGCCTGTTTTTACCCATTGGCAAAAGACACAACCCTGAAAAAATAGTGAGAATACAGATAAGATAAAATCTTTAAGATTCTTTATGACCTCTTTTTTCCCATGGACACAGATTTTTTCAAATTCTTTTAAATTAAAATAAACTTTTTTACTGTTTAAAATAAATAAAACGCAAAATGTTATTAAACTCCAAAGATAAAAAAGTAAAAATAATTTTGCCGGAAAATAAAAATCAGTTTGCATGAGGGTTCATTATAACTTCGCGATTTGATCAAACTGGAGTTCAACTGGTGTCGATCTTCCAAAAATACTTACAAGAGCTTTAACAGTTTCCCTCTCTTCATTAATCTCAGTTATTTCACCAATAAAGTCTTCAAAAGGACCAGACTGAATTTTTACTGATTCACCTACCACAACATCAATAACTTTTTTACCTTCTTTTGTCTTTGTAAATACCTGGCTTTTCCTCAGTATTCTTCTTACTTCCGAAGGCGGAACAGGAAGCGGCTGTTTGTTTGCTCCGATGAATCTGGTTACTCCTGGAGTATCTTTTATAATTCTCCAGGCAATATCATCCATTATCATTTCTATTAAGACATAGCCCGGAAATTCTCTTTCTTTTTTCTCCACTCTTTTACCATCGTGGATTTTAGTAATTTCCTTTTCAGGAACAATAACATTAAAAATCTTATCGTCTGCATTTAAAGTTTTAATACGCTTTTCAATATGCTCTTTGACTTTGTTTTCATGTCCTGACGCAGTCTGAACTACATACCAGCTCCTGGTTTGTGCTTTTTGTGCTTGTTTTGCCTTTGGCATCTTTTATCTCTAATTAATTTATTTTTAGAAAAGTCTCCCGTTAAAGAAATTAACAATGAATTCAAATACTTTATCCAACAGAAAGATTATACCCGCAATTACAAAAACCAATAACAATACTGAAAAAAACTCCCTTGTAACCTGCTCTCTGGAAGGCCATGTAATCTTAACAAACTCCACTCTAACCTCCCGAAGAAACTTCATAAGGTTAAATGGTTCAGCCGTAGTGCTGGCCCTTTCTTCTATTATTTCTTTTTCATTCACAATTGTCGACATATATTGGGGACTGGATAATCAGGAAACCTATTATAACTAATCTTTATATTATTGTAATCTATAAACTATAGGAAATATGATAAATACCAGTTCAAGTATAATTATGTTCTTGAGTTCTTTTTGGTTCTTAATTATAGGATTTGTTCCGCCTGAGGCGGACAAATCCGATCCTGTGAAAAGGATTTACAGACGGAAGCTGCAAACTTGTTTTGCAGCATTATAAAAAATGCGCCCTTAGTTCAGTTGGTAGAACGCAGGTCTCCAAAACCTGATGTCGGGAGTTCGAGTCTCTCAGGGCGCGTAGGATTTTTTTAATCAAGCAGTTTTTTTGTGCTTTAACGATTTCTTATATTTTTCTGCTTCTTTTCTTATATATCTTACATACTCAGCTGGAGACATTTTTTTTGTCTCTTCGTAAATTTCTTTTCTTATTTTATGTAGCTCCTTAAGAGGATCTTTTTCTTTCCTTTTCATATATACTCCTTATTTAAACAAATTCCCTTGGCGATACAATTTCAATCAAGCTATATCCCTCCCGTAAGTTAATTACATGTACACCTTTAATGGTTTTAGCTCTAACAATATGCTTAAAATTCCAGGAAACAATAAAATCACAATGATTTAAACTAGCTATAGCAATATGAATAGCATCATTTATAGCATTAGCTGGCATCAACCCTTCAGAAATATAAATTTTAGCTAAAGCATAGGCTTCATTACTAGGAATTAAAACTTCAGGCTTGTATTTTTCAATTAATTTCAATAGGTGTTTCCGTCTGGTATCATAAGCTCTGTTTACTTCAACTTCAACAACTTCTGATATGACAAGTAAATTGTTTTTGCTTTTGCTATGAATTTCTAGAAAATCATGGGTTAATATGCTCTCATCTCTTTCAGTCTCAAGAGCCAAATTCCATATAGAGGTATCAATATATAATTTTACTTTTTTATACATAAAGTCATTGTATCAAACATCAGTAATAACACACTTTTTCAAATCCTTTTTCAAAGGGATTTTACTCCAAACTTACTATCAATAAAACTTATAAACTTTTGATCAGTTTTTTAAGACTTCATCCCAATCCATGTGCTGACCATTTTGAAAATCTTCATATAACTTTTTAGCACGTCAAAAAAGCTACAATTTATCTATAAAAAACAAGCATTAACACCAGTTATAAAAAAATAGAACTTATAGACTTTCAATCAGTTAGTGCAATACCTTAAATGTCCTAAAGTCTTTAAAGACTATGCAGGAGTATTTGATGACAAGTCAGGAAGAAGTGGTTAAGGAGATGCAAGCGTGATGGTTCCTTTAACCTAAATCTTAAGCCATTATAAATATTGTTTGAGCTTACTATTTAAGAGCTTTATTTAAGCAGTTTTTACTACCATTAATAATTTTTAATTTTTCATTTAAGAAAAACCCATTGATCTGAGTTGATTGAATGTGTTAAACTGAAGTTATCTATATTTAAGAATTAATTAAGGAGGAAAAATATGTCACTTGTTACAGCAAATATTCCTGGAGTTGTTCAACAGTCTCAACCTAATTTTCTTGCGATTGCTAAAGCTGCAATGAAAGTATTTAGAGAGGCAAGTGCTGACTTTCGTATACAACATAATCCTGAGACCGTAATAGTAAGGTCTTCTGGAACAGTAGGTCAACGTGAAATAGCAAATTATTTTAACGTAGTCCTTGCTGAATATTTTCGTGGTTTACCTAATGTTTCATCTGAAAATATTGGGGAAGCAGTAAAACTATTAAGTAGAAAACTCCGAGAAGGCGTTGATATTAAAGCTGCAGCATCTAGCGCAGGTATTGATGATGACACACTTGCAAAACTTGCCACTCTGTTTAAATCTGGTAATTTAAAAATATCATATGATGGTGAAGCTCAAGTTATTAATACAGACGTTGAATTTACTCTATCAAAGCCAGCATTGACTGATTTGGTGGAAAGAGTGATTGAATTACAAGAAGCTGCCAATAAAAGGGTGTCGGGTAAAGTAGATTAGGCGCAAGTAGGACACGAGTGCGCGATTTTAATCTATCAAACCTGGCAAGAACTTCAAGTAATTACTCCAAGGTAAAACTTCTACTTTGTTAAGTTCATATTTGTTTTTTGTCACACAGACCAGATAAGCTGGAACCTTAGGATTCTCTTCTTTAAAGGCTCTAAGTCCGGACAAATGAGAACCTGAAATATTTGATGTAGATTTTATTTCAATAGCTGCAATAAGCTTTCCATGCTTTTCAATTAACAAATCTACTTCTGCACCGTGATTAGTTCTCCAATAAAAAATGTTTGATTCGCTTTGCATATAATGAATCATTCTGTGCGTTTCAAGAATTATAAATTGTTCAAACAATCTACCGCGAAGCTGGCTATCAAGTGAGGCAGTAAGACGTTTATTTATAGCATTAACTACACCAGAATCAAAAAAGTAAAATTTTGGATGTGCACTTAATCTTTTTCTTATACTTTTTCTCCACGGCTCAAGCTTAAACCCGATTAAAGTATCTTCTAATATTTCATAATAAGACTGGACTGTACGAACAGGAAGCTGACATTCTCTGCTGATTGCAGAATAACTGGTAAGTTCGCCAAATTGACTAGCTGCCATATCCAAAAATCTTGAAAATCCTCCAAGATTTCTAACTATTCCCTCGCTCTGTATCTCTTCTCTAAGATATGAGTTAATGTAAGAATTTAAAATATCTGTTTTTTCTTTACTTGATTTTCCGATTATCGGTGGTAACGTTCCAAACAAAAGAACATCATCAAACTTAAATAAATCTCTAATTTCTTCATATGTAAATGGGAAGAGATATCTTTGTACTGCTCTTCCACCAAGCAAATTAGCTCCTCCTCTTCTAAGCTTTCTTGCACTTGAACCTGTAAGAATAAAATGACAATCAAAATTTTGCATTAAATACTGAACTTCATTTAACAATTCTGGTAATCTTTGAACTTCATCTATAAAAATAGTTTTTATTTTTTCATTTCTAATTTTTTCAATAGCCTCATTTCTAAAAAGTGACGGATTCCTGGAATAAAGAAAAAAAGTATCATTTAAAAGGAGATTTATCTCCCAGATGTTTTTTGTATACACTTCTTTAATAAGGGTACTTTTCCCAACCTGCCTTGGTCCAAGCAAAAAGAAAGATTTATTTTTTGGTAAAGAAATTAGTCTCTTTAACATACTGCAAGATTGTACGGTATTCTTGCAGTATAGTCAAGCAGTCTTCTATGGTTATTACTCAGGTGGCTCTCGCTTCCTTAGATGGCCCAGATTTAGGGCATGATCATGATGCACTTGGAGTACCTGAGCAGTTACGGTTCTACTTTGAGCACAGTATCTTACGCAAAGTTAGCATATTTAAAACTGACGCACCAGTTTAGTTAGATGACATATGCGTAAGATACTGTTAAAGAGAATAATTAGATTACCACGATTTTTTAACGAAACCTTAATCTGCTTTTTAATATTAGAACTTTTTTTCTAAAATTGCTATCAACTTTTTCTTCTTAACTTCTTTTTATATATCAGACAGACTTAGATACTGCAGATTCTTACGTCTTGCAGGTTCAAAAAACGGAGATAATAATGAAAACTATAAATAAGAATATTATTAAAGAAATTACAGAAACAGATGAGCTTACTAAAGATGCTTTCTTTGAAGAAGAAATGGAACTTGAGGCAGGTAATGCAGCTTCCCTGGTAACAGATGATCTGGTAAAAATCTATCTGAGGGAAATAGGAAAAATGTCTGTTTTGGGTACTGAAGAAGAACTGGATCTGGCCAGAAAAAGTCTGTGCGGTGACATAAAAGCAAAACAGGAGCTGGTCAGGCATAATTTACGATTAGTAGTTTCTATTGCAAAAAAATATTTAAACCGTGGCATGTCATTTTTGGATCTTATTCAGGAAGGAAATCTCGGGTTAATGAAAGCCGTGGATAAATTTGATCCTGAAAGAGGATATAAATTTTCTACATATGCTACCTGGTGGGTCAGGCAGGGAATAACCAGATCTCTGTCAGATAAATCAAGAACAATTAGAATACCAGTTCACGTGGTCGAACTTATAAGTAAACTTAAAAAAGCAAAGAAAAAGTTAAGTGAAAAATCAGATTACACGCCAAGCGATGAAGACCTGGCTTTTGAATTAAAGCTCGATGTAAGCAGGATAAAAGAAATTAATCAGATTATGGAACTCCCTGTTTCGCTCCATTCGCCTGTAAATTCTGAAGAAGAAGGAGACTTGGAAGGTTTTATAACTGATGAGGATGCTTCACCGGAATTTGCAGCTAATGGTATCCTGCTTGGAATTAATATAAATAAAGCACTGACCTGTCTAACATTAAAAGAAGCTGCTGTAATCAGGCTTAGATTTGGACTTGACTGTGGTCAGGAAAGAACCCTTGAAGAGGTTGGAAAAATTTTAGGTGTAACAAGAGAAAGAATTCGCCAGCTTGAACACCGTGCCTTGAAAAAACTCCGCCAGCCAGGTGCCTGTGATAATTTAAAAGATTATTTTGCCTACACCATTTGATGGATTTGCTATCTAAAAAGCGCTCCCCCTAAGGGTTTTACATGGATTTATTAAAAGAATCTAAGAAACCATTAGGGATAACGATTAGATGAATCCCGCTTAATTTCACAAATAATATATGGACGTAGAAATACCCCAGCAGGTATATCTACAAATCCCAGTATAATCGCCGAATTCATTTCAATTCCCCGGCCATAAAAGCGGATTTAATCATAATGATTCAAAAATTAATTGTTATTGTAATTGCAATACTTTGTATAAGCCTACAAAGTATTGCACAGCCAAATCAAGTTACTATTACTGATGAAAATACTGATCAGACTCTTGATAAAGCAAATAAACAACCGGAAGGACTAATCCCTGTAGAAAATACAGAAACTAAAACCCAGGCACGGACTAAACATAGTTTGTCTTATGAAGTATTAGGAAGAGAACTTACAGACAGGGAGCAGGAAAGTTATAGAAATACTTTATCCAAGGAAGATCTTAAAAATATTTTATCCGGAGAACAAAAACTTGCAATTGTAAGAGCTCTTATAACAGTAGGTGAAAAAGATTCTATAAAAGATGTACTAGGTATCTATAGCATTTCAAAATTACAGACCTATAGTGAGCTTGTGGATTATTTCAATGGAATGATAGAAAAATATGGCTCTGTAAAAACCGGTATTGAAGATGAATATGTTTACAATATAAAAGACAATCGACGAGCTTTTGAGAAAGCAGCTTCTAAAGCTTATGAAACAGTCTTTGGCATACCGGAAGATAAACAAAACAAAGATCAAATTTTTAGCTTTTTAACCCAAAGCAATGCACTTACATATTCAAAAATGATTCAGGCCTTAATGCAGACCATTACTCCTGATATAAAAAAACAAATTTTATTTAATGCTCTGGATCAAATCGGGAGACCTGATTTAAAAACAAATGATAAGTTTGTAACCAAAATGCTCGAACAACAGTTTACGTATAAAAACTTAACCGAGCTTTTAAAAGAGCTGAAACAAACGGCTCCATTACCACAAAAAAATCTTCAGAAGAAATAACCCCAGAGATAGAGACGCCCCGTCGGGGCGTCTCTATCTCGCCACCTCTATTATTCTTTAACTAAAAATAAAATTTCAAAGGGCATAATTATTACCTTCTTTTAATATCGATCCTGTATTCTAATAATATTCACAAGTTACCTAGCCCAAGACCTCGCTTTTAGCGGGGTTTATTTTTTTGATGCCTCAGAGGATATGCCATTGCAAATTTGCTTTGCACTCTCATAGCCCAGATTAAACATTTCTATATGATCTTCTGTTTTTACACTAAATAAATCCAGTTGTGAAATCGAGTTTAAATCTGGCTCTACATAAACAGTAGGGACATGCCATGACATGTCCCTACTTTGGATATATTCTAAAAAAGTTAATCCTGCTTTTTCAATTTTATGCACCATTTTGTCAAATGGATATCGTGACTTGGTTTTATTTTTACATTTGAGTTTTACTGAAATTGTCTTGCCGTCATTCCATAAATCATCCGGACAATACTTTGCAAAAATACCATCCACATGTAATCCGTTAGAATAAACCACAGGCTTAAATAGACCCGGGATAGAAGTGGTAGCAGTAAGGATTTTTGAAAGATTAAAATTTTCCCCGTTCCATATTTGCTTTTTCATCTTTAAAAGATTAAATGTAACAATCCAGAGATTTTTCCTGGGTTTACAATAAGCGCTTATTATTTTTCCAAAAATACTGTGATCAAATAATCCTCCCGGCATTAGCGAAAACTTTGTAAAAAATTTTGTGTATCCAAACTGAACAGTAAGTTTTAAGAGTTCTCTTGCAGGCAGATTATTTGCACCCCAGCATGCCACAATAGCCCCGCCGGAAGTTCCTGAATAATTTTTAATTTTTATTTTATTGTCCTGTAAATATGCAAGCACTCCTACATGAGTCGCAAATAATACTCCGGAGCTTGAGAATGCTAAGTTATACATATCCTTCTAACCGATGTTATGCTAAATTGTTTAGTTCCTGTATTTGTAAATATTGTATACCTATGCCACAAGAAAAATACTTAAAATTCATAGAAGAGCGAAGACAGCGTAAAAAGCCCTCGTTGTTATTTGGTTCTACGGTATTTATCATAGGACTTTTTATAACAATTATTTCACTGAACATTTATAACCCGTCTTTAGTACCAAAAGAACTAAGAGTTATCAGCTTAAATAAAAAACTAAATATTCTTGTACTTGGCTGTGATGAAGTATTCGTAGAAAATGAAAACGGTTCAAAAGTTATAAAAGGAAGATCTGATACTATCATAGTTTTAAGCTGTAACCCTTTTAACAATACCCTGAGTGTTTTAAATATTCCAAGAGACACAAAAATAAATATTCCGGGACATGGATCAGAAAAAATCAATTTTTTAAATTCAATCGGCGGACCGGTTTTTACAAAAAACTGTATTGAAAAACTTTTAAGGATTCACATTGATAACTATGTAATGATAAATGTTCAGGGGTTAAATAAAATTATTGATGAAATTGGCGGAATTATAGTAGATGTTCCTCAAAAAATGCAGTATAAGGACATTTCTGCAATGTTAAACATTAATTTATTTCCCGGGAGACAGATTTTAAACGGAGAGCAGGCTGTTGGTTTTGTTCGTTTTAGACACGATAGTTTAGGTGATATCGGAAGAATACAAAGACAACAGATATTTATGAGAGCCATTATTAAAAAACTTCTGGACCCCATTACTTTTACAAAACTTCCTGAAGTAATTTCAATTTATAAAAAAACAATTCTTACTGATTTAAAATCAAAAGAGATAATTAAAATCGCAAACTTTATAAGAAATGTACCTTCTTCACATCAGAATATTGTAATTTTGCCCGGAGAATTTGGACACTATAACAAAGTAGGTTACTGGATACCAAACCAGGACGAAATAAATAAAATTGTAAGAAAAATATTCTATAGCAGGGATGATCTTTTAAAACTTAAGCACTTAAATCCGAAAGATATAAAAATCTCTGTTTTAAATGGAAGCAAAAGAGATAATCATTTAGGTACAAAGATTTCAAATATATTAAGAGAACATGGATATACAGTTATACTCTGTCAGGATTATGAAACTTATGTTTCAAAAACAAAAATTTATGCACAAAAGGCAAATTCTGAGGTTGCTGTACAGGTTAAATATAACATTGGTAATGTTGGAGAATTGTTAAGCGGAAATCTGGGTCCACCCGATTCAGATATCACTATTTTAGCCGGCGATGATCTTATAAATCAAATTGATAGAATAAGTAGTAAGAATTAAATCAATAAATGTTGCACGACAGAATATTTTTAACAAGTTTAATAATCGGGGTTTGGGCTTCAATAAAAATCTTTGAAGAATTATTACCTGATAAAGCTTTAAACTATCTTCCCAAACCACTAGCTCTCTATGCAATTTTAATCCTTGTTCTTGCAATGATTATACACACTTTCTGGCTGGCACTTGCACAGAGAAGAAAAGGATACTTTAAAACAAAATTTGAAACTATTACAAATCAGGTTCCGGTAGTCAGCCGCTATCCAAGCATTGATATTTTTGTAGCAATTCACAATGAAGAAAAAGTAATTTCAAGCACCATTGAAAATCTTTTAGAATTAAACTATCCGGATTATTTAATTTATCTCGTAAATGACCATTCAATTGATTTAACAAAACAAATACTGGACAAATATCAATCCAAATTTCCTGAAAAAATTAGAGTTATTCACAGATTAAATGAACATACAAGAGGAAAAGCAGCTGCACTTAACTATGCACTGGCACAGTCCAGAGGAGAATTAATTGCTGTTTTTGATGCTGACGCAAGGGTAGAAGCTGATTATCTTTTAAAGATGCTTCCTTATATAGAAGATGACTCTACCGCTAGTGTTCAATCCCAAAAAAGAGTTTCAAATCCAAATATAAATTATCTAACGAAACTTCAGGAAAATGAATATTGTCTCGATAATTATTTTCAATGCGGTAAAGATCTCATTGAAGGAAATGTTGAATTGAGAGGCAACGGATTTCTTATTAAAAGAAATGTTTTAAAAGCAGTTGGTTTATTGGATGAAGAAGCACTGACAGAAGATCTTGAACTGTCAAGTAGATTAATTATAAGCGGCTGGCATATAAGGTTTTGCCGTGAGGCAATTGTTCTGGAGCAGGCACCCGTAAAATTTAAATCACTCTTATTGCAAAGATTGCGATGGACAGAGGGCAGTCTCAGAAGATATTTATCCAACCTTACCAAAATATTTGGACCTTCAAAAGAAACAAGCTTTTCACAACAATTTGATGCTTTTGTGTTTTTAAGCCAGTTTGCAATACCGATATGGATTTTCCTGGATATCATTTCAGAAATTGCAAGATATCTGAAGGATCAGGAAACTCATTTAACAAGTTTAATGTTAATATCACTTGTAATCTGGCTCATTACATATATTAACCTTGCTTTTGGAATAAGGATTTATAGAAAATTCTCATGGAGAACCAGTTTAAAGCGTGCAATTGAAACTAATTTTTATTTCCTTACGGTATGGCCTCTTATAGTTCTGCTTACATTTAGAAAAATTCTTTTCAGCAGGACAAAAGGTAAGTGGCATAAAACAGAAAGGCATGACGAAACAAAAGTTTCCATTATCTAAAACAATGACAAAACTGCTTGACTTTCTATACAACAGACTTAAATCATACGGTGTTGATCATGTGTTTGGTATAGCTGGTGAATCAGTGCATGTTCACTTTCACTATCTTGAAAAAAGTCCCCTCAAATCAGTCCTTATGACACATGAACCCTGTGTAGGTTATGCAGCAGATGCATATTCCAGGATTCGTGGCTTAGGTGCAGCTCTTGTAAGTTATGGAGTTGGTTCTTTAAATCTTGTTAATGCAGTCGGGCAGGCATATGCAGAGTGTTCTCCTCTTGTTGTTATTAGCGGAGGGCCAGGTGTAGCTGAAAGAAGAAAATACTCACACCTCCACCATAAAATCAGAACTTATGAAACTCACCAGAGAGTAATGAGTGAAATAACTGCTCTGAGTATAATAATCGATAATCCGATTACTGCCGGAAAAGAAATTGAGCGGGCTCTGCAAATGGCAATGACTTTTAAGCGTCCTGTTTATATAGAAATTCCACGTGATATGGGTGAAGTGGAAATCCAGGAAGAACCTTTTCAGCCGACAAACAAACCTGAAGACCATGCTGCACTTGAAGAAGCGCTGGATGAAATTGTTAAAATGTTAAACAATGCAAAAAATCCGGTAATCATTGCTGATGCAGAGCTTGCAAGAATTGGACTGCAAAAAGAATTAATTACATTTGCAGAAAGAGTAAATATTCCCGTAGCATCAACACTTCTTGGAAAATCAATTTTTCCTGAAGAACATCCTCTTGCAATGGGAGTTTATTTCGGGCAATTAAGTAATTCCAAAGTAGCTGAGTTTATTCATAATTCGGATTTTCGCTTAATGTTAGGGGTAATTTTAAGTGATATAAATCTTGGAATGTTTACAGCAAAGTTTTCTCCTGATGATGCCATCTGTGCAAACATAGACGGACTAAAAATGAAAAACCATTTTTACCCGCAAATTGGTCTGGATCTTTTTATGAAAGGGTTACTTGCCAGAAAAGATATAAAAAGCCATAATACTCCTTTTCCAAGAATCCAAATCCCAAATTATCCGACAGGTGAAGACAAAGATAAAATAACCGTTAAAGCTCTTCTTTCAATAACAAATGATTTTATAGACAAAGGTTACAGGGTTATTTGTGATGTCGGGGATTGTTTATTTGGCGGGCAGGAGTTACAAATGCGGGGAGCATCTACTTTTCTTTCACCGGCATATTATTTAAGTATGGGCTTTGCTATTCCAGGGGCTGTGGGTGCACAGATAGCCGATCCGGCTCGTCGTCCGATTGTAATGGTCGGAGACGGTGCATTTCAGATGACAGGACTGGAATTAATTACAATGGCTAAATATAAATTAAATCCAATTATTATTTTATTCGATAATAAAATCTATGCTACATTAAAATATTGTGAACCGCCAAAAACCATGCAACCACATAATATCCCTACTATGGACTATGCCAAAATGGCTGAGATAATGGGCGGCAGAGGTGTTACAGTAAATACTGTAGGTGATTTCAGGAAAGCACTTCAAACTGCAAAGAACACTGAAGATACATTTATACTTCTGGATGTAAAACTTGACGAAAAAGATATTTCACCAGCACTTAGAACATTTGGGGAAAGTTTTGGAAATTTCGTAGAAGCATCTGCAGTTGGGAAGATAAAGGTTTAAGATTTTTTAATATATTCACTATGTCAAAAACAGAAAATCTTGAATCTCAGGAAAAAGATTTAGATCAGGGTGAAAGTCTTTTGGCAAAACTTGCACTTGAAGCAGAGCTGGCAGATTATTCTCCTGTAAAAGGATGCATGGTCATAAGACCATATGGTTATGCGCTCTGGGAAATGATTCAGTCATCTTTAGACAGGATGATAAAAGAGACCGGACATCAGAATGCTTATTTTCCATTATTTATTCCTGAGAGTTTTTTAAAAAAAGAAGCAGAGCATGTAGAGGGTTTTGCACCTGAGTGTGCAGTAGTTACTCATGGCGGCGGAAAAGAGCTGGAAGAAAAGTTAGTTATCCGTCCGACTTCGGAAACCATAATTAATTATATGTTTAGTAAGTGGATTCATTCTTACCGTGACTTACCGCTTCTTTTAAATCAGTGGGCAAATATAGTCAGATGGGAAATGAGAACAAGATTATTTTTAAGAACTACAGAGTTCTTATGGCAGGAGGGACACACTGCACATGCTAATAAGGAAGAAGCTGAAGCTGAGGCGCTAAAGATGCTTGAGGTTTACAAAACTTTAAGTGAAAAGTTTCTTGCCATCCCTGTAATTGATGGGATAAAAACTGATAGCCAGAGATTTGCAGGAGCCATAACTACTTATTGCATTGAAGGGTTAATGAAAGACGGGAAAGCACTGCAAATGGGCACATCCCATTATCTGGGACAAAACTTTGCAAAAGCATTTGATACTAAGTTTCAGGATCAAGGCGGACAGCTTCAATATGTTTATCAGACAAGCTGGGGAGTCTCCACCAGATTAATCGGAGCAATCATTATGGCTCATAATGACGAGAAAGGATTGAAACTTCCACCAAATATTGCACCGGTTCAAATTATTGTTGTGCCGATTTATAAAGAGGCAGCTGAAAAAGAAATTGTTTTGAAGAAATGTAAAGAGCTTGAAGAAACTTTACAAGGATCTTTTAGATTAAAAATTGACGACAGAGATCAATACAGCCCGGGATGGAAATTTAATCACTGGGAATTAAAAGGTATACCAATTCGTATAAATTTGGGGCCAAAAGACATTAATAACAACGTGGTTGAAATTGTAAGAAGAGATACAAATGAAAAATTAAAAAATGTACCACAAAACGGCCTACTACAGTATTTATTAAAGTTGTCAACCGAGATACAGGAAAATTTGTTCAGACAGGCAAAGGATTTTCAAAGTAAAAATACATTTAATGTAAATAATGAAAAGGAATTTGCAGAAAAGATTGTAAATGGAGGTTTTTTAACAGCATTTTGGTGCGGAAATAATTCCTGCGAGGAAAACATAAAACAAAAAACCAGGGCAACAATAAGGTGCATACCTTTTAAATTACCTGTTGACCAAAGTAAAAAAGAAGGTTATTGTATCTCATGTAATAAAGATTCAAAACAAAAAGTTTTTTTTGCAAAAGCATATTAAATTAATATCAAGCAAAATAACATAAGAAAGGGGAATTAAATGCTAGCAGCTGTTGAGGCACCGGTTTTAAATGTTCTACCAAAACAATCAAATGAAATCCCATGGAAAGTTCTAGTCGTGGATGATGAAGCAGCCATACGTAGAATCGTAGCTTTTAGATTACAGCAGAATGGATACCAGATTTTAACAGCTGTCAATGGAGTTGAAGCACTGGAAATTTTTAATCAAACACTCCCTGATCTTGTAATAATTGATTTAATGCTTCCGGAAATGTCTGGTTTTGAATTAACAGAACAGATTAGAAAAAAATCTTATGTACCGATTATTATTCTTTCAGCAGCAAATGATGAACCAAGCATAATTAAAGGACTTGAGTTTGGGGCAGATGACTTCGTTAAAAAACCTTTTAGCCCTCTTGAGCTTGAAATAAGAATTAAGGGACTTCTCAAGCGAATTGGCAGAGTACACTCTGTAGAAGAACAAACTCAAAATCAGACCTCACATGTCGGACAGGTTATTTTAATTGAAGATGTAAAAATTGATGTTGCAAAAAGACAGGTTTTTAGAAAAGGTCAAAGAGTCCATTTGACTGAAAAAGAATTTGCCTTACTTGAAACACTAATTAAATATGCAGGGGAACCCATGACCCATGAACACCTTTTAGAAGAAGCCTGGGGGTTCCCGGTTAGGACACAATCAGATGTTTATATAGTAAGAACGCATGTTAGCAGGCTAAGGAGTAAGTTAGAAGATAACCCGGATGAACCTACCTTGATACAAACCGTCAGAGGTATAGGTTATAAATTACCAAAGGTTAGTTAACAAATTTAAATAATTACAAAAAATGTTGTTGAAGAAACTTTCCAAATTTTTTCTTCTTTGTATAATTGTTGCTTTTAGTTTTTCCTGCAGTGTACAAAAAGAAAGCTACAAATTCTTAAGCAAGAAAAAAATAAAGATTGCTCTTGTTCTTGCAGGACCAATTAATGATTCTTCATGGAATGAAGCTGCATATAAAGGATTAAAAAGGTTTCAGAGTGATCACAAAACAGATATTGCTGTAGTGGAAAAAGTAAGCTTAGCTGATTCAAAGGATGTTTTTTCAGAACTTGCAGACAGAAAATTTGATTTAATAATAGGCCATGGTTATGAATACGGCTTCATTTTAAAAAAGATAGCGAGAAAATATCCCGAAACATTTTTTTGTTGCCTGGGCGGGGAAATAAGTATGGAGCCTAATCTGTGTTCATTTAAATTTAAGGATGAACAATATGGATATTTAATTGGCTTAGTGGCAGGATTAAATACTGCTACAAATAAAGTAGGGATTGTCGTAGGTAAAAATGTACCTTCTGTTGAAAGAACGATAACTGGAATGAGGAAAGGACTAAGATCTGTAAACCCTAAAGCTGATTTAATTGTCTCATATATTAATACATGGAGTGACATTGCAAAAGGAAGAGAAGCAGGGATTGCACAGATAAACACAGGAGTAGATGTAATAACCCATCTGGCTGATGTAAGTGGAATTGGGGTAATTAAAGCTGCTGAAGAATCAGATATTTCAGTAATAGGCGCTGTTACAGATCAGCATGATCTGGCACCTACTACTGTTATAACAAGCGGTATTGAAGATGCATCCCAGCTTGTGTATTTAGTATGTGAAAACTATTATGAAAAAATCCTGGAACCCAGAACTTACAGCTTTGGTTTAAAAGAGCAGGTTATAGATCTGACTCCGGCCTATGGAAACATAGATCCGACTACAGAAACCAAAATAAACAGGCTGAAAGATCAGCTTGTGAATTTAGAAGCAGCTCAGGAAGAAATATTAGAAAATGCCCATAAAAAAAGTAAATGAAATTCATGAAAATAATTTAGACAAAACAAATTTGGTATGGAAATAATTTAAACCACCCTGCCAGTATAAAGTATAAGGTTTGCGCATTGGGGCATCACATGAAAGCTCTATAGTAGAGCCTTCTATAAATGTTCCGCCGGCCATAATTACCTCATCTTTGTATCCGGGTAACTTACATGGAACAGGTGTAAGGTAATTGTTTACAGGACTATTTGCCTGAACTGTTTTGCAGATTTTTTCCAGGAAAGTTTTGTCATTTAATTTTACTGATATAACAATATCTGTTTTTATCTCATCCGGTTTTGGATTAACTTCATATCCGCTTTTTTGAAACATATAACCTGTAAGTGAAATACCTTTTAATACCTGATTTATAACATGAGGTGCAAAAAATAATCCCTGAAAGATTGACCTGCTCATATCAAACATACATCCGCCAGCCTCTGCAATTCCAGGTGCTGTAAGTCTGCTGGCTGCCATATGAACATACTCTTTCTTTCCTGCAATATAACCACCTGAAGGGACTATTCCTCCACCAAGATTTTTAATCAGCGATCCACATGTAATATCAGCTCCTGCATCTGTAGGTTCTCTGTCTTCCGTAAACTCACCAAAGCAGTTATCAACAAAACAAATAATATTTTTGTTAATGCTTTTTACAAGAGAAATAATCTTTGCGATTTCAGAAACAGTTAAAGATTGTCGCCAATGATAACCTTTTGATCTCTGAATAAAAACCATTTTTGTTTCAGGAGAAAGATGTTCTGGAATAGCATCAAAATCTATTGTCGGGACAGGTACAGGACCTGCTCTTACCAAGGGTATTTCTTTATATGTAATCCCAAAATCAGCCAATGATTTAATTATCGGATTTAATGTATCATAAGGTTCCCCTGCTATTGAAATCAGCTCATCGCCCGGTCTCAAACATCCAAACAAACAACACGAAATAGCATGTGTACCTGAAACAAAGTGCGGTCTTACAACAGCAGCCTCTGTATTAAATATCTGTGCAAAAATCTGATCTATTTTTGCCCGTCCAAGATCGTCATGCCCGTATCCTGTAACCCAGCTAAAATGCTGCTCACCGACCTGATTATCAATAAATGCTTTTAATACCTTATTAAAATTTATTTGTTCAATTTTATCAAGGGACAGGAAATATGAGGCAAGATATTTTTCGCCATCTGCTATTAAGGTATCTGCAAGTTCTTTAATTTGCAATTGTTAATTCTCCATTTAATGACCACGGATTTGCCCGGGTGATTTTGACGTTTACAATTTTACCCATTAACTTATTACAATTGGCTCCTGCAACATCGTAATTCACAAGTGTATTTTTTCTGGTTCGTCCCATTAATCTGTTTTTATTTGTCTGACTTACATCTTCCACTAAAACTTCCTGAAGGGTATTGAGCAGTTTCTTGTTTTTCTTTTCCATAATTTCATTTACAACTGAATTTAAATATCTTAGATGTTCGTTTTTTTCTTCTTCTGAGATTTGATTTTCCCACATTACACTTGGTGTATCTGGTCTTGGAGAATATGCAGCAGTGTTACATGCATCAAATTCAATCTCCTGAACAGCTTTTACAGTATTTAAAAACTGTTCCTGTGTTTCACCGGGAAAACCTGCTATAAAATCACTTGTAATTGCAGCATCAGGTATTTTTGATCTGATTTTTTCCACCATTTTTTTATACTTGTCCACTGAGTAAATTCTTGCCATGCGCTTTAAAACTGTATCATCTCCGGACTGCATCGGAATATGAAAATACTCACATGCTTTTGGTAGTTCAGCTATTGTATCAATTAACTCATCTGTAACATGAAAAGGATGCCCTGTAAGAAACCGAATCCTTTCAATGCCTTCAATATCATGAATATACTTTAAAAGCTTTGCCAGTGAGTATTCCGGATCTTCAGGAATGTATCCAAAATTTGCTTTTTCTTTGGAATAGTTTGATGAAATATCATAGCCATATGCAGTAACATTTTGTCCAAGCAAGGTTACCTCTTTAAAACCTTCAGATGCCAATCTCTGAACTTCTTTTAAAATCACCTCGGGTGTTCTGCTTTTTTCTCTGCCGCGTACTGACGGAACAATACAGTAAGTACAGTTAAAATTACACCCGAGAATTACATTGACCCATGCAGTTACTTTTGTCTGTCTGATTACAGGAAGCTCTGGAAGTTCAAATGGAAGCTCTTCTTCAATCTCACAGGTTTTTTTTCCGGCTTCTGCTTTTTGTATAAGTTCAGGGAGCTTATGAATATTATTTGTCCCAAAAACAATATCTACATAAGGAAAATTAGATTGCAGCCATTTTCTTTTATCCTGAGCCAGGCAGCCAGCTACTCCAATTAAAAGATCAGGATTTTGTTTCTTTTTCTTTCCTGCAATTCCAAGCTGGCTGTAAAAGCGATGATTTGCTGCTTCCCGAATAGTACACGTATTAAAAATTACAAGATCTGCCTTATCAATATTTTCAGTAAGTTTATAATCAATTTCATTTAAGAGCCCAAGCATGTGCTCTGAGTCTGCTTTGTTCATCTGGCATCCAAAGGTTTCTATATAGATCTGTTTCATGGATGAAATTATACCTTAGTTTGCAAAAATCTTTTTACAGAAAAATTACATAGATTTGTCATTATCAAACATTATTTCTTACATAGTTTCATTAATATAAAAATTAAATAATACAAATCAAACAAAGGTCACACATGGAGATTACAAAGGCGTATCCTCCAAATTTTAATCGACTTACACAGGACTTAACAGGTTCAATTAATCAGCATTTGAATACCCCTTCTGATGTACCTATTACAATACAAACATTAGACAGTCTAATGAACAAATTTTGGTCTAATCCACTTCAAACACAATCATTTTTTTGCCTCAATCTTTGGAATGCCTGTGAGAAAGTAGTTTCCACTCTGACACAGGAAGCACAAAAAATAAGCAAAGAAGATAATTCATTTAGTAGTGTACATAAATGTCCGGTAATTTTTAGCACAAGAGAGGGTTTAGTTATTGCATTAAACTTGAAGTCTAACGGAGGTAGTTTTGAAGTAGATTCTGTGGCTGCAAACCCAGGAGGTTGTTCAATAGATGTTGCAAGGGCATTAAATAATTTTGGTACACCATTTAAACTAATTGGAATGAGAGGAATTGGGACTATAAGCGATAATTTTAATCTTTTACTGGAGAAAGAGGGAATAGATCCTCATCATTTACTGGAGATAAACGGTGACACTAGGTATTTCATGTGCTTTCTTGCTAATAAAAAAGAACACTGGGTTGTTTCTTCATCGCCATGTTTAACATCTCAAGAGCTGGATAGTCTTACCAGTCAGTTAATGGATGCATGCAGAAATAATAAAGGACAAGTTTTAGCCCTTGCAACTAATCCGCCGCTTGGCGCAAAAAATAATTATATGCCAGATATTATAAAAGAGACAAAAAATAAATCAAGCATGTTTGTAATATATGACACAAAGTTACATACAGTTGGAAAAGAATTATTAGATGCTGTTCTTGAATCTGCACCAGGAATGATAAAGCCAAATTTGGCTGAGTATGCAGAAATTGTTGGTATAGAGGAAGAAAAATTAAGAAGCGATAAAAATTTAATTATACATTTAGCACAAGAGGTAATTAAACAATATGGAATTAAAATGATTTTAGTTTCAATGGATAAAGACGGAGCTATGCTTATAGATAAACATAGAGCTGCCATTGCAAGTGCTCTTCCAGTAGAAGTAGTTAGTACAATTGGTGCGGGAGATACAGGAATTGCTGCAATAATAGATAAAAGTAAAAAACAAAAAATGTCAATCAGAAAACCAAGTGATAGTCATTTTAAAGAATTTCTTAAAGCTTTTGTTGCAGCAGGATCTGCAACAGCTAAAAAGCCAGGAACAGAGCTTGCTACCTTAGAAGAAGTACAGGATATGGAAAAAAATGTAAGCGTAAAGTTCGTTTAATATCTCACCCTTCTAAACAAATCACTTGCCGGGTTAGAAATTTTATCCAAAAACAGAACTCCGTCCAGATGATCTATCTCATGCTGAATAGCATGTGCCTCAAAATCTTTTGTAGACAGGATTTTTGCTTCCCCTTTAGCATTCTGATAGGCCACTACTATATGCATTGCCCGTTTTACATTTGCAGTAAAATCAGGAATGCTCAGGCATCCTTCCCGTACAATTTTGAAATCTGACACTTCTAAAATTTTCGGATTGATTAAAATCAATAACCCATTATTTAGGTGTGGTTTTCTGGCTCTTGAAATATCAATTCCAATTATTCTTTGAAGATTTCCTGTCTGTGGAGCAGCAAGCCCTACACAATATTTATGGCTGTTAAGGGTTTCAATAAAATCTTTAAGAAAAGTTTCCAAAGAAGAATTAAAATTTGTTACTTCTTTTGAAAGTTGCTTTAGAATTGGATCTGGATATTCTAAAATTTGTAATACTGCCATAATTTCAATACAATGCAAATAAGGCGAGATTAATTACGCCTCTACAATTTTTTTTACCTTTAGAGGCTTGCTACCTCTTCTAGTTCGTATTTGATCTCTACATTGAGACTTAATGCTAACTTGTTTAAATCACTTCCTAATTTTCTGGTATCAATATTATTTGGCACTTCAGCTTCTAAATACATTATATAAATTGGTTTTGATTCACTCCCAAAACGCCTTGTACTCAGATCAGTTATATTTACACTGTTTTTTGCCAGTAAACTTGTTACCTGATAAACAATGCCTGGCTTATCTGCTCCGTATAAATGAATTACACATAACTGTCCCGGCTCAGAACTTTTCCTATAAACATCTTCATGCCTAAGCTGATGAGTATAAACTGTTAATCCTCTTTTTTGGGTTACTATCTGAAAGGCGTTTTGTATTGTTTCTGTGTTATAAACCGGTTCAGTTGAAATCAAAAGTAACATTGCAAATTGATTCCCGATAATTGTATGGGATGAGTCATTAATATTTGCACCAAGCTCAAACAGGGCCTTACTAATATCTGCTACTATCCCGGGACTGTCTGTTCCTAGTACAAAAACTGCAAAATAATTCTTTGATTCATTCATATGGGAAAAGTTATTGGGTTAATTCTACTGATAGTATAAAGGAAAATCAATATTAATCCCTGTTTTTTTATATTTCACAAAAATTAACTTACATTCCAGGTGTTTATTTGTTACTGCCTAGCTATGTTACTAAGTCTAATCTGACTAACTTACAAAGAAAGGTTTTGCCTGGTTTATCCAGCAAAACCTGAAAAATGATACAAAAGGTAGACTGCGAGCACTTTGCAAAGCCCGACAAGCGAGGTACGAAGCAAGGAGGGCGGTAGGCAAAAACATTTATTTCTTAACTAATTTGGTGCACAGCGTAAAAGATATGCTTTACAGTTAAGAGATCTGTTGTCCTGTTTACAGCAATCGGGTGTTTTTTGAGGAAAGCCGGCAATGCATTTTAAAGAATAATCAGAGTTTGTACAGTAAGCTTTAAGCCCGTTAGAACAAATGACCTTTCCACTTACAGAACAAAACGCCTCTCCCTGCAAATTAGCTACTGGTTTTCCCGGAGTCCCGACTTCTGACTTTAAAGTAAATAACCGGGAAGCTATTCCACTGGGTGTAGAAGCTATAAGTTCTGCATCAGTTTTCTGGGCTATAACACTAAATGGAAAATCAATAACTACTTTCATTTCTGTTCCATGATTAAAGACAGAAACTTTTTTAATATCTGCCATTAGAGATGACGGGAAAATAGTAACCTTGGTACTGGATATACCTTTTGGATTTTGAACAAGATTGTCTATATTGTCTTTATCCTTATACAGAAATGATCTCCCTATAAAATTATCTCCTTTTACATTTAAAGTAACTCTGTTTTTAATTTTGCTACTTGAAATCCTTGTAATTAACGGCTTTGCGACTTTTCTTGTTTTTATGCTTTTCCCTTTAAAGACAGAAATTTCAAGAGGAGGAAATATATAAATTACACCGTTAAGCGATGTCCCGTCATTTAAATTCAGGGCAAATTTCGCTTCTCCTTCTTTAATACTGTCAGGAATTGATAAATTCAAAATATATCTTTCGGGCTGTCCTAATATAGGAGTAATAGTAAAAGGGATACCTTTGTAAATAAATCCGCTGCTGTCTTTTAAATCAACAGAGGCAATCGTTATATCAGGCTCACCTGAGGGCAGTTTGATTTCAAATGAAGGATTGGAGCCTGTGTATGCAAAACCGGATCTGTTAAGAAAAGCATCAGTTACAATAGGTAATTCTATAATATCGGGCAGTTTTGGATTTGAAACTACATCTATGGTTACTGTCTGAAACTGGTTTTGTAGAGAAACAATGCTGGTATCCGGACAAGTTACTGTAAGCTCCGGTTTGCACAAAAGTGCAATGCCATTTGTTTTACAACATTCAAAAGAATTTATTGAATTGAATCCGGGAAGACATTTTGGAGTATATGTTTGATCAGAACATGCTGCAAGTACACCGCCTGAACACAAGACCATATCATCCTGGCAATATGCTCTACTATTTATCAGTCCTGATGAAGAACTTGAAGAAGTGTTTGTAGGTGTTTTGCAAAGAGGAGGTTGTGATTTGCAGTTAAGTGAGATTCCATTATTCTTGCAGCAGTCAGCTATATCGGATTGAAAACCTGGTAAGCAGGTAGGAATATAATCCGGATCACTACAAGCAGCTACAAGACCACTAGTACATGAAACAGAACTGTTTAAACAGAATGCTCCACTACTGCTGGTATTTATTTGATTTGATAAAACTAAAATTACTATACCACTTGAAGAAGAACTTGATGAACTGCTTGAAGAACCTGAAGATGTATTTGCAGAGTGGGATGCATCTTCATGTCCCAAGCAATGCAAAGGAATAAAATTTTCTAATGAAAAGGCCAGTAAGGCTGTAGCAAGAGCTATTGAAAGCATCGTTTTGCTTTTTAATATTTTATTAATCTCAAATAACATAATTTTCTTAAATAATTTTTAAGTCTTATAAAGTGTCCATATGGATTATGGCATATGAATACAAGTAATTTGCAATGTTTATAATTTTTTAAAGATCGGGTAGATGCAGACTGCAGCCTGCATCTACACAAGTGGTCTACATAAGGTTAAGGCCTTAACGTAAATGCTTTGGATGCGGAGCCTCTTGGAGTAGATATAACCAGAACTATATCTGAGCGTCCTTTCAGTCCATCAGGTGATGTAAGTTTAACCTTAAGGAACTCGCCACTTGCTGAAACTGAAACTTCTTTTGCTTCCAGATTGAAACTGGATGGGAAAACAGTAACAGTTGTATTTGGAGAGTTTGAAGGATTTGCTACAAACTTTGTACTGTTTTTATCTTCAAAGAAATATGCCTTTCCAATAAAATATTTTCCTCTTATGTTTAATGTAATTGTTTCACCATCAGCTGTTGCACTTACTCTTGAAATAATTGGTGCAAAAACCGGTTTTGTAGTTCTGTTATTTCCATTAAATACTTTGGCTTTTACCGGAGAGATTATATAGATTACGCCAATATAAGAAGTTTTATTACTTGCGTTAAGTGCAAACCTTAGTTCTCCTTTACTTACTTTATCGGGAATGGACAAAGTTAAGATAAAGATATCATCACTGTTAAGTTCTTTCTTAAGAGTAAATGGAACTTTCTTATAGATGACTCCGCTTGAATCTTTCAGGTCAACAGAGGTAATTATAGAGTCAAATAATCCGGGTGATTTAATTTCAAAAGATGGATTTGAAGATGCAAATGCTACTCCAGTATAACCATCTGGAATAAAAGATTGTTCTTGTGTATTTGGAAGATCAGGACCTGAAAGAATCTCTATTGAGATTGGATTAAATCCGTTTCCACCAAATATACGCGGTCCACCACCACCGCCTGAAGAAGAGCTTGAACTGCTTCCACCGGAAGAAGAACTTGAACTGCTTCCACCAGATGAACTGGAGGAAGAGCCGCCTGAAGAGCTGGATGATGAGCCACCAGAAGAAGAGCCTGAGCTGCTTCCACCGGATGAACTGGAGGAAGAGCCGCCTGAAGAGCTGGATGATGAGCCACCAGAAGAAGAGCCTGAGCTGCTTGACGAGCCAACACAAAGAGGTATTCTGCACTGATGAGTAGTATTATCATGGCAGCACGGTGTATTATTCAGACAACTAAACGTTTCACTTAATCCACAGTCAGGAACTGCTCCTGAAGAACAATATGATCCGCTGGTATTGCAGGAAGGAGAAATACAATTCGGTGTTCTGGCAGCCCCGACTAGTGAGCCGTTCATAATGCAGTAAGGCATAGATCCAACACATTGAAAAGTTTCACCTGCTGTACAGTCAGGAATATATCCGCCATCACAAAAAGTACCATTATTCATACATGATGGTTCTATACAGTTAGGTACTCTGCAAATATCAGTACCGGCAGTAAAACAACAAGGAATGTTTCCGACACCACCTATACATTTAAATCTTTCAGGAAAAGAACAGTCAGGGATAAGTCCTGCGGTACAGAAACTTCCACTTGTACAGGCAGGAATAATACAATTTGGAGTTCTTTTATCAAAGGTAACTTTATTAATGCAAATAGGAATACTTCCTGAGGAACCAGTACATTTGAAATCTTCACTGGTAGTACAGTCAGGAACATAACCATTAGAACAATATGTTCCTGTAGAACAAAGAGCAGCACCTGAAGTAGTAGAAGAACTGGTAGTAGAAGATGTAGTAGAGGATGTAGTAGTGCTGCCTGACGGTGAACAGATAAAGGAAATATCAGGTCTGCAATATAATGATATACCACTGCTTTTGCAACATTCTATAGGCTGAAAGTTAGGATCTCCAAAACAAGTGGGAGTATAGTTCGGGTCAACACAGGATACAGCTAAACCACTGGTACATACTGCCATTCCATTGGCACAAGTTAAACCTATTTGTGATGCCTGTGCATTGGCCGGCATAGAAAAAAGATTTTTAAAATTAAAGTTAAATAGAGATAATAATGATAAGTTAAGTAAAAATATCATTAACAGACTGGTTGAGAGCTTTAGGCCTTTTGATTTTTGTTTATTGTTCATTTATTTATATCCTTCTTAAAATACTATACTGTTAATTTTGTTCATGACTTATAACAAAGTTAAACATATTTGAGAAACGCAGTTAATTGTACAATCACACAAAAGAAATTTCTACGTAATACAAAAAATTAATCTGAAATTTAATTTCGTGATTCATGATTAAGGTCAAAGAAAATCACAAAGATTAAAAAAATCTAATCTTTGTGACTCCTTAAATAAGTATTATTAGGGATTTATAAAAATCTGTTTAGAAGCTGTACCAAGCGGGGTTGACAGAATCAGTGTAGTCTCTGTCAAATCACTTTCATCAGAAACTGTCAGTGTAATTTTAATTATGTCACCAGATGTGGATACTGAAGTTTCTTTAATCTGAGCATTCAGACTGGATGGAAGAATAGTTACTATTGTGTTTGATAAGTTTTCCGGACTTACTACAAATTTAGTACTGTCCTTATCGCTGAATGAGAATGCTTTTCCTATAAAGTTTGCACCTTTTACTGTAAGAGTAACAGTTTGATTATTTTTGTTAACCAGTACTCTTGAAATAATCGGTTTTGAAATTTGTTTTCCTCTGTTACCTTTTAGTACTTTTACTTTACTTGGAGGATTAAAGATATTTAGTGCTCCTATAAAAGCTTTACCCTCGCTTAGATTCAGTGCAAACCTTGTTTCACCAGGATTGTTTATATCTGGAAGTGAAACAGTAAGAATGTATCTGTCAGACTTACCTGCTATTTCAGAAATTGTAAAAGGTAATCTCTTATAGATACTGCCTGAAGTGAAATCTTTCAGTTCAATTGATACAACACTTGCCGGATCAATAGAATCAGAAAGTTTAATTTCAAATGAAGGATTTGATCCATTTATAGCATAGCCAACTTTACTTTGAAGATCAGAGGATAATGCAGGCAGCTTAAATATTTTTGGAAGTTTAGGGCTTGAAAGAATCTCTATTGAGATTGGATTAAATCCGTTTCCACCAAATATACGTGGTCCACCGCCGCCGCCTGAAGAAGAGCTTGAGCTGCTTCCACCGCTTGAAGAAGAACTACTACTGCCAGATGAACTGGAGGAAGATCCACCTGAAGAGCTGGATGATGAGCCACCAGAAGAAGAGCCTGAGCTGCTTGACGAACCAACACAAAGGGGTATTCTGCACTGATGAGTAGTATTATCGTGGCAGCATGGTGTATTATTCAGACAACTAAACGTTTCACCTGCTCCACAGTCAGGAACTGCTCCTGAAGAACAATATGATCCGCTGGTATTGCAGGAAGGAGAAATACAATTCGGTGTTCTGGCAGCCCCGACTGGTGAACCATTCATGATGCAGTAAGGCATAGATCCAACACACTGGAAAGTTTCGCCTGCTGTGCAGTCAGGAATATATCCGCCATCACAAAAAGTACCATTACTCATACATGATGGTTCTATGCAGTTAGGTACTCTGCAAGTATCACTGATATTATCAAAGCAACAAGGAAGATTACCGACACCACCTATACATTTAAATCTTTCAGGAAAAGAACAGTCAGGGACAAGTCCTGGCATACAAAAACTTCCGCTGCTTGTGCAAAGAGGAATAATACAATTCGGGGTTCTTTTATCAAAGGTAACTTTATTAATGCAAACAGGAATATTAGAAGAAGAACCAATACATTTAAAATCTTCACTAGTATTACAGTCAGGCACAAAACCATTTGAACAAAATGTCCCTGTAGAACAAAGTGGTACTACTATAAAACCTGAAGTTGTTGTTGATGTAGTGGATGTAGAACTGCCAGTGGGTGCTGAGCAGACAAAAGTAATATCAGGCCTGCAGTTGAGTGAAATACCGCTACTCCTACAGCATTCAATTGGTTGAAAATTAGAATCCCCGAAACAGGTAGGTGTGTAGTTTGGATCCACGCAGGAAGCATCTAAACCACTGGTGCATACTGCCATTCCATTAGAGCAAAATAAAGTTGTCTGAATTTGCTGAGCACTGGCTCTGAAGGACTTGTTTGAAGAGGCGGGAAAGAAAAAAAGATTTTTAAAATTAAAGTTCAACGGAGATAACAGTGAAATATTTAACAGAGCTATAAGACATAAACTTACTAAGAACTTTAGACAGCGAGGCCTGCTTGCTTTATTCATGATTGGTATGTATCCTTCTTAAATAGTGAGCTTTATATAACTATTAAAAATATCTTTAATAGATGTAAATTATTGTACTGCAAACCTCAAAGGAGCTGAAAAAATTTAATAATGTCTTTATTTTTACTTACTTCCTTCTCTTGCAGGAAATAATATCTGTAAAATCAATTGAGGAATTTGAATTTCTGTCCTGGCATGAGAGCTTCCCATCCAGACAAACAGGTATATTGTTTGGTTTTGAACAGACCGGTTCTAATTTGCCTGAACAGGCAGGCTGGTTAAAACTATTACAGCGGGGAGTTGTACTTGCATTTTTTGTTTTAAACTGGCAGGCACACTTGCAGGAAGTTTTATCCTCTCTGCAGTATTTAAATCTTTCTCTGTTAGTGGGACATAAATTTTCTTTGTTTTCACAAGTCTGAATTTGTTTTGTTCCTAAAAACACTCTTTGTGATAAAGAACAAAATGCAGCGCCTACGAAGAAAAAATTCATGGATTGTGTTATACAGCCCTGTCCTGCAAATTCATTTGTAAGTCCATAATTTGAACCACAGTCAGGAATTGAACCAGATGTACAGGATGGGGTTCCGGAATTACACATAATCTGTCCATTCAGACAAAATGGAACATTAGCTCCTGAAGATGACCCACCGGATGAAGAGCCGCCAGAAGAGGAAGTAGAAGAAGACGTCGAGGTAACACAAGAACCTTCTCCGCCAAAGCAGCTAATAAAATTTCCACAGCCTGCTTCATTGGAAAAACTAATACAGCACGGAGCCTTACCTTCCGGGCAGACAAAATTTTGACCAATTGGACAAATAGGATTATTGTTAGAGTCACACATAATTACTCCACTAGAAGTTGAGGATGAAGATGTTGATGATGTTGATGTTACGCAAGATCCTCTGCCACCAAAACAGCTAAGTCCATTACTACAGCCTGCTTCATCAGAAAAATTAATACAACATGGAGCTTCTCCAGATTGACAAACAAAACTCTGGCCAATAGGACAATCAGGAATACCATCACCACCACACATAATTACTCCGCCTGTTGTTGAAGATGTAGAAGAAGTAGTCGATGTACCGCAGAAACCTCTTCCTCCG